>ERZ791908.67-NODE-67-length-149639-cov-7.292063_pt1 | contig 149639 bp, 147 predicted proteins | sample MGYA00510144_ERZ791908 | MGnify/ENA primary metagenome ERZ791908 (study PRJEB30046, sample SAMN00792105) | human gut metagenome | study: EMG produced TPA metagenomics assembly of the A metagenome-wide association study of gut microbiota in type 2...
CGGTCGAGGGCTTATCCAGAAGGCAGGAGACGGAAGTCTGAAAAGAGAGATAAGAAGTTCAATGTTCGGTTTTGAAGGCACAATGCCTTTGTGGCCTAGTGGCTCAGTTGGTTAGAGCGCCGCCCTGTCACGGCGGAGGTCGTCGGTTCGAGTCCGATCTGGGTCGTTGTTTTGCAATATGCAAGCGATGTATTATGGGGTCTTAGCTCAGCTGGGAGAGCATCTGCCTTACAAGCAGAGGGTCATAGGTTCGAGCCCTATAGGCCCCATTTCTATTGAAAACGGTTTAAAGTATTATGCCGATGTGGCTCAATTGGCAGAGCAGCTGATTTGTAATCAGCAGGTTATCGGTTCGAGTCCGATCATCGGCTTTTGACTTTTGTCAATATAATATTTTTATGGATGGATTCCCGAGTGGCCAAAGGGGACAGACTGTAAATCTGCTGCAAATTGCTTCGGTGGTTCGAATCCACCTCCATCCATTGCACTTCGGTGCGAGATGTGGTATAATCACTCACAGACCACATATAATGTAAATATGAATATCGCGGGGTGGAGCAGTCTGGAAGCTCGTCGGGCTCATAACCCGAAGGTCATAGGTTCAAATCCTGTCCCCGCTACTCAGGTTTTTACGAAAGTAAAAATCACAAATGCCCAGATAGCTCAGTTGGTAGAGCAGAGGACTGAAAATCCTCGTGTCACTGGTTCGATTCCGGTTCTGGGCATTTATCATGTAAAAAAATAAGGAGCACTAGCTCAGTCGGTAGAGCACTTGACTTTTAATCAAGTTGTCGGGGGTTCGAATCCCCCGTGCTTCACGAAAAAAAGAGACCTCAAAAGGTCTTTTTTTATTGCCCAAAATTGAGAATAGATTAAATTTGTCATGTTGTAGGATACGAAATTTTATTGTATAATGGCTCTGCATAAGATTTGGGAGAAAAATAAACATGAAAAAAAATCAATATGCGAATGAATATTTATTTGCTTTTACACAGACCATTCCTATTCTTTTAGGCTACATTTTTCTCGGAATAGCCTTCGGACTTATGCTGCAGGATGCCGGATATAATTTTATTTGGGCTTTTTTTATGAGTATTTTTGTGTATGCGGGAAGCATGCAGTTTATGCTTGTAACCTTGCTTGCAGGAGCACAGAGTCTGATGAATACGTTTGTCATGACATTGTTTATTAACGGACGGCATCTTTTTTACGGTCTGTCCTTTATTGAAAAATTCAGGGAGATGGGAAAAGCATTCCCTTATATGGCATTTTCTTTGACGGATGAGACGTATTCCGTTTTATGCGGCCTGAAAGTACCGGAAGGGTTGAATGAAAAGAAGATATCTTTTTTGATTTCTTTATTTGACCATATATACTGGATTACCGGCTCGGTATTGGGGGCGCTGATAGGACAGTGGCTTTCATTTGACAGCACCGGAGTTGACTTTTCCATGACGGCATTGTTTGTGGTAATCGTGGTAAACCAGTGGCTGGAAAATAAGAAACATTTCTCCACTTTGACAGGATTTTTAACGGCGCTTCTGGCATTGGCGCTGTTAGGACCGGATAGCTTCCTGCTGTCGGCTCTTGCATGCAGTACCATATTGCTGATTGTATTCCGCAAACAGGCTGACGACAAGCCGAAAGAAGAGGAGGAAGCAAAGGCATGACACATTCTATTTTAATTATTGCGGTAAGCGCTTTGACGACCATGGCAATCCGTTTCTTCCCTTTTTTAGTGTTTGGAAAAAGAAAGGTGCCGGAGATTGTACAGTATCTGGGACGGGTGCTGCCCTGTGCCATTATGGCAACACTGGTGGTATATTGTTTAAAAGGAGTGACATTATTCTCCGGTAACCACGGACTGCCGGAGCTGATTGCCGTGGCACTTGTGGCAGTTCTGCATCTTTGGAAAAAGAATACACTGCTAAGTATCGGCACGGGAACCATTGCTTATATGCTTCTTGTACAGGTAATTTTTGTGTAAAGATTGATGTATTTAGCTATGTTTTTAAGATAAGAAATGCTATAATATGCCTATGGATAAAATAAAGACGAGAAACGCACGCCGTGCGGAAAAGTGGAAACAAAATTACATAAAGCAGCGAAATCTTTACCGGGAAATCCAAAAGAATGCTTCCGATATTATCCATTCGAAAAATTTTAACCGGACGAAGTTTCATGTACAGCACGGAGATATGACAGTCAACAGTCATTGCATGAATGTGGCAAAGTACAGTCTCGCCATCAGTGACAAATTAGCGAAAATGGGGATCTCCTGTAAGCGTAATGAGCTGGTGCGAGGTGCCCTGTTACATGATTATTTCCTTTATGACTGGCATAAGCATCCACATGTCGGAATTACCAATCTGCATGGATTCAGACATCCACAGAGGGCACTTGAAAATGCCGAAAAAGAATACAATCTGACACCGCGGGAAAGAGACATTATTGTAAAGCATATGTGGCCGCTTACCGTTTTGCCGCCCACCTGCCGGGAGGCGTGGATTGTGACAACGGCGGATAAATGGTGTTCACTTCTGGAAACTTTCCGTATTCTGAAAGGGCATGGAGCCAAGAGAAAGGATAAAACGCAGGAAAATGAGTGAACTCTTTGAAAAGCTTTCTGCCTACGGAGCATCGGATTATTATCCTTATCATATGCCGGGGCACAAAAGAAGACTTAAGACGGACACAATGCGGGAGCTTGCTCAGATAGATATTACGGAAATAGACGGCTTTGACAATCTGCATGATGCACAGGGCATTTTGAAGCGGATACAGGAAGAAGCAGCGGCGGCTTACGGCGCAGAGGAAAGTTTTTTTCTGGTAAACGGCAGCACCGCAGGGATATTGTCGGCAATCAGTACGGCGGTCAGTCCCGGTGGAAAAATACTGATGGTACGTGGTGCACATAAATCCGCCTACCATGCGGCATATCTGCGGGACTTGCAGATAGCATATCTGTGGCCGGGAGTTCATCCCTTGTTTGGCTGCAATCTGCCGGCTACGGCAAAAGAAGTGGAAGAAGCTTTGCAGCAAACACCGGATGTGCAGGCTGTTTTTATAGTAAGCCCCACTTACGAAGGGCTTGCCGCGGATGTGAAAAGTATTGCGGAGGCGGCACATAAAAGAAATATTCCCCTGATTGTGGATGAGGCCCATGGGGCACATCTGGGATTTGACGGCAGGTGGCCGGAAAGCAGTGTAAAGCAGGGAGCGGATCTGGTGATACAGAGTCTTCACAAAACGCTGCCGGCACCGACACAGACAGCTATCCTGCATGTAAACGGAAAGCTGGTGGACAGGTGCGGACTGCGGAGATTTCTGGGGATTTATCAGACCTCCAGCCCATCTTATATTTTTATGGCAGCCATGGAAGATGCCATTGCGACAACAAGCGCAAACCGGGAGAAACTATTTGGGGATTTCTGGGAATACTGGAAAGGGATGACAGAGAGCCTTTCTGCATGCCGAAATCTGATTTTTCTGAAAGAGGAAAATTCCGATCCGGGAAAACTGGCAGTCATGGATAAAACCGGTTTTCTGGACGGAGAGCAGCTCTACGAAATGCTTCTTCATAAATATCATTTGCAGCCGGAAATGGCGGCTGGCAGGTATGTGCTCGCCATGTTTACGGTTGGTGATACGAAGGAAGGGTACGAGCGGCTGACAAAATCGCTATTGGAAATTGATGAGTACATCACTGCGGAGCGGAAGCAACGGACGCAGGAGAAGCTGATGGAAAGCAACGAATTATCTGCCGGGGCGCACGGGACAGCAGATGCAGCCACACAGCCCACGGAGAGAGGCAGGACAGCAGCTACAGCCACACAACCCGCAGAGGGAAACAGAATGGCAGATGCGGTCACCCCGGTTTGTATACAGAAAAAGACGCAGGCGGTGATTGGCATCGGACGAGCCTGGGATACACCGAAAGAGTGGGTTCTGCTTAAGGATGCGGAAGGGAAAACCGCAGGTGAATATGTGAACTTATATCCCCCCGGGAGCCCCATTATAGTACCCGGAGAGATATTTACAAAAGACATTCTGACGGAAATTGCTGCTTACAGACAGCAGGGATTTCATGTGCAGGGTGTAAAAGAAATAGAAGATGACATATATGTCAGTACAATCGTGTAAAAAGACAAAAAATGAGGAGACAGAACATGAGAAAAACAAAAATTATCTGTACGATTGGTCCTGCCAGTGAGAGCGAGGAAAAATTACGGGAGCTGATGTTAGCGGGCATGAATGTGGCTCGTTTCAATTTTTCCCACGGAACGCATAAAGAACAGCTTGTAAAATACAACCGCGTATTAAAGGTACGTGAGGAGTTGCAGCTTCCGGTAGCTACCCTTTTGGACACCAAGGGACCCGAAATCCGTCTGCGCGATTTTGAAGGCGGTAAGGTGGAATTGAAGGCAGGTCAGAAATTTGTACTGACAACGGATGAGATTATGGGTACGGCGGAAAGAGCCACTATTTCCTATAAAAATCTCAAGAATGATATTGAAGTCGGTATGACAATTTTAATTGACGACGGACTGATTGAAATGGTTGTGGAAGAGATTACAGGCAACGATATTGTATGTAAAGTCATAAACGGCGGTTTTGTTTCCAACCATAAGGGTGTCAATGTGCCGGGTGCCATTTTATCCATGCCCTACATCAGCGACGTGGACAGAGACGATATTATTTTCGGTATTGAGCACGGCTTTGATTTTATCGCGGCTTCCTTTGCCCGTACCAAGGAAGATATTTTACAGGTACGTGAAATCCTGAAAGAGTATAACAGTCCCATGCAGATTATTGCCAAGATTGAAAATATGCAGGGTATTGACAATTTAAAGGAAATCATTGATGTATCCGACGGTATCATGGTTGCCCGCGGTGATATGGGCGTAGAGGTTGCCATGGAAGAGGTGCCGGTACTGCAGAAGAAGATGATTAAGATGGCAGTGGAACAGGGCAAGCACGTTATTACCGCTACCCAGATGCTGGAGTCCATGATTAAAAATCCCCGCCCGACCAGAGCGGAAGCAACGGATATTGCCAATGCCATTTACGATGGTACGACTGCTATCATGCTTTCCGGAGAAAGCGCTGCCGGTCTGTACCCGGTTGAAGCGGTTAAGACCATGGCGCGTATTGCGGAGCGTACCGAGCAGGATATCAACTACCGCTGCAGAATTCAGAAGCAGCAGCTTACCGACGACAGAACACTGGATATTACCACTGCTATTTCCTATGCAACCTGTACAGTAGCCATGGACCTGAATGCGGCAGCTATTATCACCGTTACCATGTCCGGTTTTACGGCAAACATGATTGCCCGTTACAAGCCCGGATGCCAGATTATCGGCTGTACCGTTGATAAGAAGGTTTGCAGACAGCTTAACTTATTATGGGGTGTAAACCCGGTACTCATTAAAAAGGAAAACACAACGGATTCCTTATTTGAAGAAGCTGTATTCAAGAGTAAGCAGGCGGGTCTGGTAAAGCCGGGTGACACGGTTGTCATTACAGCCGGTGTGCCACTGGGCATTGCTGGCAAGACGGATATGATTCATGTAGTGGAAGTAGTATAAAAACACACGGAACGGGCGGAGCAATGGGTAAAATCTTTTATATTATGGGGAAAAGTTCGACCGGAAAGGATACGATTTACAAAAGGCTGCTGGATGACAGCAGCCTGCATCTGAAGAGTATTGTTTCATATACAACACGGCCGATAAGGGTGAATGAAACAGACGGTGTGGAGTATTATTTCACGGATGAGGACGGGTTTGCCGGACTTATGGCAAGTGGAAAAGTAGTGGAGCACCGGGAGTATCACACCGTTCACGGGTTGTGGCGTTATTTTACGGTGGACGACGGACAGGCGGATAACGGGGAAAGCAATTATATTTCCATTGGCACCATCGAGTCCTTCCTACATATCCGGAATTATTTTGGCGGGGATAAGGTAAAACCTGTACTTATTACACTTGACGACGGCGAACGGCTGCAACGGGCGCTTGACAGGGAACGGAAGCAGGATGAGCCGAAGTATGAAGAAATGTGCCGGCGTTTTTTAGCGGATGCAGTAGATTTTTCCGAAGAAAAAATAAAGGATGCCCGCATAGAGCGTACTTTTGTAAACGATGATTTGGAACGCTGCATTAAGGAAATTGCAGATTACATCAGAACCGAAGGGGGAGTGATGTATGGAGATTAAAGTAGACCGTACGGGACAGGTACAGCAGACACAGCCTGCAAAGGATGTGCAGCAGAGTGACGGCACTTTCAAATTTACACTGGCAAGCCGGATTGAAGAGTCGGAGCTGCAGACAAGAATACAATCTCTCATGGAAGAAATTACCATGCAGGGTGACCGTTTATATAAGAAGAGAGACATACGGGATATGAAACGATATCGTGGTCTGATTAAGGATTTCTTAAACGAGGTCGTTTACAGGTCCCATTCTTTTTCCAGAGAGAATTTTCTGGATAAACGGGGACGGCACAGAGTATACGGTATTATCCGGCTGATTGATGAAAATCTGGACGAGCTTGCACAGGAGCTGGTGAAGGACGAGCAGGACAACCTTGCCATTTTGAATAAAATAGGAGAAATCAAGGGACTTCTGCTGGATATTTTCACCTGAGGTTAAGCAGAACAAAAGAAAGGACGGGAAGTATGGCAAAATTTAAGGATATTATCGGACAGGAGCAGATTAAAGAGCATTTGCAGATGGCTCTTTCGTCGGGAAAAATTTCCCATGCGTATATTATCAACGGTGAGAGGTTTGCGGGAAAAGAATTTATCGCCAAGATTTTTGCCATGGCGCTGCAGTGTGAAAAGGGCGGAACAGAGCCTTGCGGCGAGTGTCATTCCTGTAAGCAGGCGCTTTCGGACAACCATCCCGACATCATCCGTGTGACCCATGAAAAGCCCAATTCCATCGGTGTGGATGATATCCGTACCCAGATTAACGGGGACATTGCCATTAAACCGTACAGCGGTCCCAGAAAGATATATATTGTAAATGAAGCGGAAAAGATGACGGTTCAGGCGCAGAATGCTCTGTTGAAAACACTGGAAGAACCGCCCGCTTATGCTGTAATTATTCTGCTGACCACCAATGTGAATGCCATGCTGCAGACGATTTTAAGCCGCTGCGTGGTACTGAACATGAAGCCGGTTCCGGGAGAACTGATTAAGAATTATCTGATGAAGGAAATGCAGATCCCCGATTATAAGGCGGAGGTCTGCGTAGCGTTTGCCAGAGGAAACGTGGGCAAAGCAAGACAGCTTGCCATGAGCGAAGATTTTGATAAGGTGAAAGAGGAAGCGCTTTCCCTTTTGAAGTACATTCAGGAAATGGATGTCAATGAAATGGTGGCTGCCATTAAGAAAATCAATGAATACAAGATGGATGTGAACGACTACCTGGATATTCTGTCCATCTGGTACCGGGATGTGCTTCTGTTTAAGGCGACCAACGACGCCAATCACCTGGTATTCCGGGAAGAAATCCAGAATATCAAGAAAGTAGCGGGCAGAACCTCCTACGAAGGAATTGAGAAGGTTATCAAAGCCCTGGAAAAAGCTAAGAAGCGTCTGGAGGCAAATGTCAACTTTGACCTGACCATGGAACTGCTGCTGCTTGACATGAAGGAAAACGGTTAGTATTATATTCTAAGACGGCTTTGTGCCGTTTTGTAGAAAGTGAGGTTTATAGATGGTAAAAGTTATAGGTGTGAGATTTCGTACAGCGGGTAAAATTTATTTTTTTGACCCTCTGCAGTTTGAGATAGAGAGAGGCGGCCATGTAATTGTGGAAACCGCCAGAGGTATTGAATTCGGTACGGTAGTAAGTGCACCGAGAGAAGTAGAGGACGACAAGGTAATACAGCCCTTAAAGCCGGTGCTCCGTATTGCCACCCAGAAGGATATTGAGCAGGAAGCGGACAACAAGCGTAAGGAAAAGGAAGCGTTCCGCATCTGCCTTGAAAAAATCAAGAAGCACGGTCTGGAAATGAAGCTGATTGATGCGGAATATACTTTCGACAACAATAAGGTTTTATTCTACTTTACTGCGGACGGCCGTATCGATTTCCGTGAGCTGGTAAAGGATTTGGCAAGTGTTTTCAAAACCAGAATAGAGCTGCGCCAGATTGGTGTGCGTGACGAGACCAAGATTGTGGGCGGTATCGGCATCTGCGGCAGACCGTTGTGTTGCCATACCCATTTATCGGAGTTTATTCCGGTTTCCATTAAAATGGCGAAGGAGCAGAACCTTTCCTTAAATCCTACCAAGATTTCCGGTGTATGCGGCAGACTGATGTGCTGCTTAAAGCATGAGGAAGATACTTATGAAGAGCTGAACCGCAAGCTTCCCAACGTGGGGGATTTTGTTACAGCGGATGACGGCACCAAGGGAGAAGTGCAGAGTGTCAACGTGCTTCGCCAGCTTGTTAAGGTGATTGTGGATGTAAATGATGAGAAGGAAGTCCGTGAATATAAGGTAGAGGAGCTTCAGTTTAAGAGAAAGCACGGTAAGAAGGAGAAATTGGATCTTTCTGCCGAAGAGTTAAAGGAACTGGAGAAGCTTGAGGAGGAAGAAATCAAGGAAACCGCTGAGGAGAATGCGGATCTGGAAGACAGAGACGGTGGAAAGAGCGACAACCGCCGTGACAGGAGAAACGGACAGAACAGAGGATCCCGCAAGGACAACCGGAACCGTCAGGAAAACGGCAGGGGCGACAGAAGTGAACGTGCGGAGAGAGCCGACAGAGGTGACAGAGCGGAGCACGCAGAAAGAACCGACAGAGGCGACAGAGCGGAGCGCACAGAAAGAACCGACAGAGGTGACAGAGCAGAGCGTCCGGAACGCACTGAGCGCTTTGAGAGACGTGGCGAACGCCCTGACAGAAGAGAACGACAGGACAGGGATTTTTCCAATAAGCCGGGTCAGGACAGGGGCAGCAGACCGCAGAAGGCGGACAGAAGCAGCCGTCCCGAGAATGAAAGACCGCAGAATAACAAGAGTGACGACTTCAAGAAACAGCAGAAGTTCTACAGAAACCGTACTTTTAACAGAAATGGAAAGAAAGATGGAAGACAAAACGACAACAGTCATTCTGAAGGATAAGGAGCGTCTGGATACCCTGCAGCGAAACGGGTATCAGATTATACAGAACCCGGAGAAGTTCTGTTTCGGTATGGATGCGGTGCTGTTATCCGGTTTTGTGAAGGTAAAGCCCGGTGCGACGGTGCTGGACCTTGGCACCGGAACCGGTATTATTCCGATTTTACTGGAGGCAAAAACAAAAGCTTCTCATCTGACCGGACTGGAAATTCAGGAGGAAAGCGCCGATATGGCAAGACGGAGTGTGGCGTTAAACGGTCTTTCTTCCAAAATTGATATAGTGACCGGTGATATCAAGGAAGCAGGCAGTCTTTTTAAGGCTGCTTCTTTTGATGTGGTTACTTCTAATCCGCCGTATATGATAGAAGAACACGGCCTGCAGAATCCAGATGCACCCAAGGCTATTGCACGGCATGAAATTTTGTGTACGCTTAAGGATGTGGTTGGGCAGGGAGCGCATGTGCTGAAGCCCGGCGGCCATTTTTTCATGGTGCACAGACCCTTCCGGCTGGCGGAAATTTTTGCCGTGATGCAGGAATATAAAATAGAACCCAAGAGAATGAAGATAGTGTACCCTTATGTGGATAAGGAGCCGAACATGGTTCTTATAGAGGGGATAAAAGGAGCAAAACCGCGCATGACGGTGGAAAGTCCGCTGATTGTTTATGAAAAGCCCGGTGTGTATACACGCGAAATTTACGATATATACGGGTATTAAGGATAAGACAGAAAGGTTTGGAAATTATGGCTGGAATGCTTTATTTATGTGCAACACCCATCGGCAATCTGGGAGATATGACGCCCAGAGTCATTGAGACACTGCAAAATGTGGATGTGATTGCGGCAGAGGACACCAGAAACAGCATAAAACTGCTGTCTGCGTTTGATATTCATACGCCCATGACCAGTTATCACGAATACAATAAGGTGGAAAAAGCGGACCAGCTTATCGTACAGATGCAGGCAGGAAAAAATATTGCGCTCATTACGGATGCCGGAACGCCTGCTATTTCTGACCCCGGAGAGGTTCTGGTGCAGAAATGCCAGGAGGCGGGAATTAACGTTACCAGTCTGCCGGGACCGGCTGCGTGCATTACGGCGCTGACTTTGTCGGGGCTGCCTACCAGACGTTTCTGCTTTGAGGGTTTTTTGCCTGCGGATAAAAAGGAGAGGAAGGAAATCCTGGCGGAATTGGCGGAAGAAAGCCGTACCATGATATTGTACGAAGCGCCCCACCATCTGGTAAAGACACTGACAGACCTGTCAGAAACATTGGGAAACCGTAAAATCACGCTTTGCAGAGAACTGACAAAGAAGTTTGAAACGATTTTGCCTACAACCATAGCGGAAGCGCTTCAAAAGTATGAGACAGAGGACCCGCGCGGCGAATATGTGCTTGTGATTGCAGGAAAAAGCCGGGAGGAAAAGAAGCGGGAGCAGATTGCAGCATGGGAAGACATGAGCATTGAGGAGCATATGGCTTATTATGAAAAGACCGGAATGGACTCCAAGTCAGCCATGAAGCAGGTGGCGAAGGACCGCGGCGTAGGAAAGAGGGAGATTTACGATTACCTGCATAAGGGCTGAATGTGTGCGCTGAATAGAAGACTGAATAAAAGCGGATGAGAAGACCGATGCAAATAAAACGAAACCTGCAGCAGGATGCGCGGCAGGGAACGAGGAAGGACAGAGAAAAGATGCAGACAAGCTGTGATACCTGTGCAAATTATGAATACGATGATGACGAAGAGTACTATACCTGTGCCATCAATCTGGATGAGGACGAGATGTACCGTTTTTTGAGCGGTAGCAAATTTGAGTGTCCTTACTATACAAACGGGGACGAGTATGCGGTGGTACGTCATCAGATGTAGAAAACAGAAGGAACGCAAATGAAAGAAAACCGGTTGCAGCATATTACTGTAGCCGGTTTTCTTATTTGGATGTATTTACTATGGAATAAGAAGTCTGTTATTTCTGAAGCATTTTGTCGAAGCGTTCCATAGCTTCAATGGTATTTTCCTTGGTGCCGAAGGCCGTCAGGCGGAAGAAGTATTTGCCGTTGTCACCGAAACCGGCGCCGGGGGTACCGACTACCTGGATGTTGTTTAACATATAATCGAAGAATTCCCAGGATTCCATTCCCATAGGACATTCAAACCATACATAGGGAGAGTTGATACCGCCGAAGTAGCGGATGTTGTTCTTTTCCATGCAGTCTGCGATGATGCGGGCATTTTCCTGATAATAAGCGATATTGGCACGGCACTGTGCCATACCTTCCTTGGAGAATACCTCTGCGGCACCCTTCTGTACGATATAGGAAACACCGTTGAATTTGGTGGTCTGTCTGCGGTTCCACATAGCGTTTAAGGACATCTCCGTGCCGTTTGATGCGGTAAATTTCAAATCCTTGGGAACGATGGTGTAGCCGCAGCGGGTGCCGGTAAAGCCTGCGGTTTTACTTAAGGAACAGAATTCGATAGCACATTTTTTGGCTCCTTCAATTGCAAAAATGCTGCGGGGAAGGGTCTTATCGGTAATAAAGCATTCATATGCGGAGTCGTACAGGATGATGGCATCGTTGGCAAGTGCGTAGTCAACCCATACCTTTAACTGCTCTTTGTTGTAAGCGGCGCCGGTGGGGTTGTTGGGGGAGCAGATGTAAATGATGTCTGCATGCTGTGCGGGATCCGGCATGGGCAGGAAGTTGTTTTCCGCATTGGCGCTGATGTAGGTAATGTTTCTGCCGTTCATGATGTTGGTGTCCACGTAAACGGGATAAACCGGGTCGGGAATTAAAATGACATTATCCTGTGCAAACAAATCGGTAATGTTGCCGGTATCGCTCTTGGCACCGTCGGAGATAAACACTTCGCCGGCATCAATGGAAACACCGTTTTCCGCATAATAGTTTACAACGGCATTGCGCAGGAAATCATAACCCTGTTCGGGACCGTAGCCTTTGAAGGTAGCGGCATTGCCCTGGGCATCCACACCCTCGTGAAGGGCTTTGATGACGCTGCTGCCGATGGGGCGGGTTACATCACCGATGCCGAGGCGGATAATTTTCTTGTCGGGATTTTTTTCCTGATAAGCCGCTACACGGTGTGCAATCTCGGAAAACAGGTAGCTCTGCTTCAGGTTTAAGTAGTTTTCGTTTAATTTAGGCATGTTTTATTCCTCCATTTATAATAATGTAATCATGTGCTCCACTAATTTTGCGGAATGCTTTGCTGCTTCTCTTTCAAAAGTGGGATAATCCATTTCTGCGCTGTCATCTGCCTTGTCGGAAATGGCACGGATGATGACAAAGGGAATTTTATTTAAGTAAGCGCTGTGCGCAATGGCAGCTCCTTCCATTTCGGTGCAGTCGCCCTGAAAATCCGCAATCAGGGTTTCTTTTTTTGCTTTGTCGGAAATAAACTGGTCACCGCTTAAAATACGGCCGACCTCTACGTGAATATCGGGATTGACTTCTTTGCAGGAAGATACGGCGGCTTCAATCATGGCCTTGTCTGCCTTGAATTCACGGCAGCCCATCTGGGGAACTTCGCCCAACTGATAGCCGAAAATTCTGACATCCACGTCATGATATAGTGCATCCCTGGAAATAAGGATATCGCCGATATCTAATTTGGCATTTAAGGAACCTGCCACACCGGTATTGATGATGCGGGTTACCTGAAAAACATCCGCTAAAATCTGTGCGCAGAGTCCGGCATTTACTTTGCCGATGCCGGAGCGGACAATGACGACATCCACACCCTTTAAGGTGCCGGTGTAAAATTCCATGCCGGCTTTGTCTACGATACGGCTGATCTGCATTTCGCTCTTCAGGTGCTCAACCTCTAAGTCCATGGCACCGATAATTCCAATTCTTTTCATGTGGTAAATTCCTTTCTAGGGTTATTCCGGGTATACAAGACGGCTGTTGTCAATCCTGTAAAGTACGTTGTCAAGAAAGCGTCCGGACAGGAAATTTGCCATGGGCAGGTTCATATCCAGGTAGTTGCCGCAGTCCTTGGGAGAGGCACCGGGTACTTCGCCTTTATAGTCTCTCATGAATTCAAACATTTCAATCATAAGGGGAACGATATCGGATGATTTGTAATCCCCGGCAAGCAGCAGGTAAAAACCGGTGCGACAGCCCATGGGACCGAAATAAATGGTTTTGTCCTTATAGCTTTTATGGTTTCTAAGAAAGGTAGCTGCCAGATGCTCGATGGTGTGAACTTCCGCTGTATTCATGACGGGCTCTTCGTTGGGGCTGGTCATACGGATGTCAAAGGTGGTGATGGTTTCCACACCGACTTTATCCTTACGGGACACATAAACACCGGGCTGCAGCTTTATATGGTCAATCGTGAAACTCGCAATTTTTTCCATTTTGCGTCCTCCGTTCAGTAGTAATATCCAAACTTTAGAATAGAGGATTTATGCGGAAAAGTCAAATCCTGTTTGCGGTTTTTGGCAGGTTTTCAAATACACTTGTGAAAAAGGCGGAAATGGCTTACAATGGATAATAGAAATGAGGTATAAAATGCGTAAGATAAGTAAAAGTCAAAATAGTAAGGACCTGACGACGGGTCCGATTGGAAGGGGGCTGCTTGCATTTGCAATCCCGCTTTTTTTAGGCCAACTTTTGCAGCAGCTTTATAATGTGGCGGATGCCTGGGTTGTAGGAAATTTTGCCAACAACAACGCCTTTGCGGCGGTCAGCTCCACGGGCAGCATGATTTTCCTGATTATCGGTTTTTTCAGTGGCGTGGCTACCGGCGGCGGGGTGGTGATTTCCAAATATTTCGGCGCTAAGAATATGGATGCCGTAGATAAGGCGGTGCACACCAATTTCCTGTTCGGCATCATTGCTTCGGTGGTTGCAACCGTACTTGGACTGCTTTTGGCTCCCTGGCTGCTCCGGGTCATGAAGACACCGGAAGAGGTTATGCCGGATGCTCTGATGTATCTGCAGATTTATTTCGGCGGCGTTTCTACTATTATTATGTATAACATCGGCATGGCAATCATGCGGGCTCTGGGCGACAGCATCCACCCGCTATATTATCTGATGCTTTCTTCTGTTCTGAATGTGGTGCTGGATCTGCTTTTTGTGGCAAAACTCGGCTACGGCGTGGCAGGCGCCGGTGTGGCAACCGTAATTTCCCAAGGTGTCAGTGCCGTTCTGTGTATTATAAAAATGTGCCGTATGCAGGATGTGGGCAGATTGAGATGGAGATCCATCCGGTATTATCCGGACTTCATGGGTGAGGTTATTGTGCAGGGGCTTCCCAACGGCATCCAGAATTCGGTTATCAGTATCGGCAATATGGTGGTGCAGACCAACATTAACTCTTTCGGCTCCTATGCTATGTCCGGAGTGGGCGCTTACAGTAAAATCGAGGGCTTTGCGTTCCTGCCGATTACCAGCATGTCCATTTCCCTGCCCACCTTTATCAGTCAGAACCTTGGGGCAAAAAAATACGACAGAGCCAAGAAGGGCGCGGCATTTGGTATTATATCCGGGGTAGCTCTGGCGGAAGTGATTGGTCTTATTGTTTACATATGGGCACCGCAGCTTCTCCGTTTCTTTGTGAACGTGGAGGAAGCTATTACCATCGGACAGGGACATGCCCGGATTATCTGTCTGTTCTTCGGACTGCTGGCATTTTCCCACTGTGCGGCGGGTGTGCTGCGCGGCTGCGGCAAATCCATTGTGCCCATGATTACCATGCTGGCGTTCTGGTGCGGCGTCAGAATTATCTATGTGACCATGACTCTGCATCTTGTGCCCAGATTCTCCGTAATTTCCTGGGCATATCCGCTGACCTGGTCGCTGAGTTCCATAGTATTTGCTTTGTTCCTGGTAAAATCCGACTGGGTACATGCTTTTGAAAAACAGACAAAGCATGTGTAAGCGGGGCAGCTTACGGAGTTTTATTGCTGTAAAATGACATAAAAGAATAAGGAAGGATTGGAGTCATTATGTTATATATTATGAGACACGGAAAAACGGATTGGAATGCCGTGCACAGGCTGCAGGGCAGTGAGGACATTCCTTTGAATGACGAGGGCAGGAAGATGGCTGCGGAAGCACGGGAAAAGTACAAGGACCTTTCCTTTGATATCTGCTTCTGTTCTCCGTTGCAGAGGGCACGGGAAACAGCGGAAATTTTTCTGGCGGGACGGAATACACCCATTCAGGTAGACGATAGACTGCGGGAAATGAGCTTCGGAAGCTTCGAGGGCATGGAGGGAGTGCTGGAGAACCCGGATTGTCCGGTTTATGGGCTGTTTCATGACCCGGCGCACTATAAAGCAACTGGCGGAGCGGAAAGCCTGTCAGAGCTTTTCGCAAGAAGCGGTTCTTTTATCAAGGAGGTGCTGACACCGGAGTTTGTGCAGGAGAAAAATGTTCTTCTGGTGGCGCACGGAGGCTTAAACTGCAGCATCATTGCACAGTATGAGAACACTCCGCTTGCGGATTTCTGGAAAAACCTGCAGGGCAACTGCGAAGTGAAGCGGCTGGTGTAAACACAAAGAGTTATGATACTTTTTGGTATCATAACTCTTTTCTTTTTACTTATGATTGCGATTAGCTGTAGGGTACATTATTTGCCGGGTGCATACTCAAAGGTAATGGAAAGGGTTTCCATATGGGTCAGGTCTGCATTGTCAAAGATAACCGGAGAGATGCCGGTGGTGTCGCCATCCGGTGTACGTGCATCGTCCGGAACCTGTGTAACCCATTCGTTGTAAAGGTTTACACGGGTACATCTTGCATCGTCGGATGTGGTGTAAGGCTTTGCAGTCAGGGTATAAGGCTCGCCGTTTACCAGTACTTCGGTAATGTTTACCGTATAGCCGGGATAGAGAAGCTCACCGTTGCCGATAGCCAGTGCGGAGAATGCCATACCGTTTGCATAGCCGCCCGGAACACCGGTAAAGTCAAGGGATACGGTGTAGGTGCCTTCGCCGGTGATTTCCACATCGGTAGCAACAAGACCGTCTGTTTTGGCACCGGGGTCGTATACGTCGCCGACACTGTACATAACATTCCAGTCGCTGCTGTTAATCATAATCCATGCAACGGAAGTGGAGTCATCCAGATCAATGGCACCGTCATCAAAGGCAGCAGGCGCATCCGCATATGCCTGGTCCATTTCCGCTTTAATCTTGTCAGGTCTTGCTGCTTTTTCCTCATCGGTCATGGCAGCTTCGTTTGCGTAAGCTCTTTCTTTATACAGAGCGGCAATTTCATCGTCGATAATCTTGCAGTCCTGCCTGTTGTATAAGTTGTTGCAGTCCCAGAGAAGAGGACAGAAATTATAAAGGTCGCAGTTGTCTAAAAAGTTCTTGTAGTACAGAGCGGCATTCTTTTTCAGGGTGCCGTCGCTCTTTACCAGTACACCGTACTCACCGATGATGACGCCGTAGCCCTGGTCGGTAAATTTGGTCAGGGATTCCAGCAGGCTGTTCATTTCGCCGTAGTTTCTCTTGGTGCCCCACAGGGAAAGGCTTTCGTTGCCGCAATAGCCCCAGGGAGTGTAGTAGTGAACGGAAAGGATCAGCTTGTTTACTTCGTTTGCAGGGTCTGTAGGCATGATGTAACGGTCGTCGGTGGTCATGTCCACGTCGGTGTTATAACCGGCAATTAACAGGAAACGGGATTCGTTGTTTCCGCCGGTGCCGCGCACGATGTCTACGAATTTCTGGTTGATTTTCAGGGTCATTTCGTAGCATTCATCTGCGGAAAGTGCGCCGGAGTCGGCAGCTACGTCGGTATCGTTTAAGCGGTTGCCCAGCTCTTCGTTGGCGGACTCAAAAATCAGATAATCGGAATATTCTTTGTATCTTTCGGCAATCTGTGTCCACATGGAGGTGTATAAATCCCAGGCTTTCTGTCTGGTTTCCTCGGATGCGGAACCGAACATGCCCCACCAGCCTCCGTCCCAATGGTCGTTTATGACAACATACATGTTTTCGTTGAGGGCGTAGTTGATGATTTCTTCCACACGGTTTAAGTAATCCTCGCGGATGGTGTAATCCCCGCTTTCGTAATCCATGGCATTTGTCCATGCAACAGGAATACGAAGGGTGTCAAAACCGGCGTTTTTCATACCGGTAATCATCTCCTGTGTGGTAACTGGCTGACTCCAGAAGGTTTCATAGCCGGAAACCGGAGCTTCGGTACCTAAAGAGATGCGTCCGTAAGCTTCCATGGTGTTTCCTAAGTTGATACCGTTGCCCATAAGAACGGTGAGTTCGGATGCACTTAAATCCTTGCGCATATAGCCGTTGTCCATGGTTTCAATGCCGTTGGCAGAGGTATGTAAAACCCGTTCCTTCTCCTTTGCGGAGCCTTCTGCGAAAGGTCCTACCTTCAGCACCATTAAGATCATGATTACCAAAGCAATCAGGGCAATGCCGGCTACTGCAAAAAGTACAACCGGCAGAGCATTTCCTTTTTTCTTTTCCATAGAATGTGTAATCCTCCTTTACAATCCCGGTAAGTTTATAAAATCAACGATTGTATTTCCATTGTAAAGGGAAAGCGGAAAAGGGAAAAGCCTACTATTTAGTGGATTTTTACCTGTTTTTTTACAGTTTCATCTGCTTTAAGGTGTTAACTAACTCCATATCCCCGGGCTGTACCTTTAAGTTGGCATTGTAGGTTTTGCCTTCGGGCGTTTTTACTTCGATGGAAATAATGGTGTCTTCCGCAATTCCTTCCTTTGCAACAGCGGATAAAAACCGGGGGAAACGGGGATGGTTGGCACAGAACTTGTCCCACATACTTTTAATCTGAAAAAGCTGCATAGGATTCATAAGGTTTCTCACTTTCTTTTGTTGATGCAGATAGTATACCACGTCTCCGGCAAAGATAGTGGGAAATTTCATTGAAAATCGGAAATGTTTTGTTATACTGAAAAGTATGAATGAAGCATTTGAAACAGCAAAAAACAAAATAATCGGCGTAGACAGGGAGCGGCATGGCATCGGAACCTTATCGGAAAAGACGGTGCATGCCATTCTGAAAAATTATTATGCGCCGGATGAGGACATGCACGAAATCCCCATAGAAAATTATGTGGCGGACATTTACACCGGAAAGGAAATCATCGAAATCCAGACAAGGCAGTTTAACAGGATGCGGGATAAGCTCCGGGCATTTCTGCCGCTTTATCCGGTAACGGTGGTCTACCCCATTCCCCGGTATAAGTGGCTTATCTGGATAGATGAAGAGTCTGGCGAGCTTTCCGCACCCCGGAAATCCCCGGCAAAGGGCAGCGCCTATCAGGCATTTAAGGAGCTTTATAAAATAAAAATGTTCTTGAAGGAACCCAACCTGCACTTTAAGTTTGTGCTTCTGGATATGGAGGAATACCGGCTGCTAAACGGCTGGAGCAGGGACAGAAAAAAGGGATCCTGCCGGTATGACAGAATCCCGAAGGAGCTGGTGGAGGAGGTCAGTGTTGACCGCCCCGAAGACTATATGCAGTTTATTCCCTATGACTTAACAGAGCCGTTTACCTCTGCCGATTTTGCGAAAGCGGCGCATATCCGCCGTCCTTTGGCACAGACAGTGTTAAATATCTTAGCGGAGGTCGGCTGCGTACAGAAGACCGGGAAGCAGGGCAACAACATTCTGTATACCTCTGCGGAGTGGTAGCTGTTATTTTGTGCCAGCTTCCTTTTGCAGTTCAGCGGCATTGCTTTTCTGTGACTCTGCTGTGATGACCTTCTGTGAGGCCACAGCGGCTTTCTTCCGTTTCCGGTATCGCAATATGGCGCGGATGGGCAGGAAGAACAGCAGGAATACCAGCACAAGGATGACAATTACGATTAACACGATGATAACTGCATATTTATTGGGATTTTTCACCAAATCCACAATGTTTTTACTGTCCAGGACCTCTTTGCGGTTCTGGGCATTTTTGTAGCTCGCCGGCACATTGCCGATGCCGTCGCCGTCGGTATCGGGCAGGGAGTCCAGATATCCGGCAATGGCAGCCCATGCCTTTAATTCTCTGCCGTCCGCCGTGGTGATGATGGCATCCTCAATGTTTTCAATGGGGGTTCCGTCTGCAAATTTGGGCTGGATGGAAAGAATGCCGTAGGAAACATCCGTAACGGCGCCCAGCATCTGGCCGCTGTAAAGGTCGCAGACCACGCGGTACAGTTTGTCATCCTGTAAGTCGGCTTCGTTTCCGGAAGCATCGACGATTTTTACCTTTGTCACCTTATTTAAAATAATACGGTGTGGGTTGAAGGAAAAGTTCAGACCGCTCATGTATAATCTGGCTGAGGGCATAAAATCGGATACGGAAGCATCGATTTCCGCAGCGGTCTTCAGTTCGGCGCCGGTCAGATATACGCTGATTAAGGGATATCCGGGCACTCCGTCCAGCCCGATACCCAGGGAATAGGCGTTGAAGACGTCCTCTACGGTAATATCGCCCTGCGCAAAAGTATCCCGGACACAGCCGGCGGGAACGACTGCCACATCCGCAGGGTGGTCATCGCCGGTGTCGGCCGAATTTACCGCATACAGGAAAGAGTCCGATAACAGATTGCCCAGATTGTGGTCGGTGTGAATGGAATACAAATCAGGTGAGGTGGAGAAAACCACATCATTTTCCGCCAGCACCTGGGTACGGGTGTAACCGAACTGCTCAAGGTAAGAAGCATCTACCATATCCATGAAGGCGTCGATTTTTGCCTGGGTCGTTTCATCAAGGGGGATGGCGGGGGTAATGGTACGCAGCCTGTAATCGGTCATTTCCCAGCGGCCGTCCGCTTTCTGCACCATGGAAAGGCTTCCCAGCCGCTTGCCGTATTCCCCGCAGGAAACAATGTAGGTGTTACCATGCAGGATGGGAGTTTCGAGAGTGGTGTGGGAATGACCGCTGACAATCAGGTCGATGTCCGGCACATTTTTCGCTAAAATTTCGTCCTCGGACTTGCTTTCGTTTTCATTTGTGCCGCTGTGGGAAATGCACACAATCATGTCCACATCTTCCTTGGCTTTGATGTCCGCTACGGTTTCCTTTGCCGCTTCCGAAGCGTCCCGGAATTTCAGAACGCAGGTGGGAGCGCAGGCTAAGGAGTCTACGCCGAAGATGCCGAATACGGCAATCTTTACATCCCCTTTGGTAAGCACCACATAATTTTTCATACCGTAATCATCGAAAGCATCCTTTAAGAGCTGCTGCTCTTCGGTGAGGCCTTCGGCTTCCATGGTGTCCCAGTCCAGATTGCTTAAAACCATGGCGGGAATGGGGTCGCCGCTTTCCTTTGCCGCCTGCAGGGTGCCGGCAAGACCGGCGGAGCGGTAGTCAAATTCATGGTTCCCGAGGGTGGTCACCTCACATCCGAGGGCACCGAGCATACGCAGCTCTGCGGCCTCGGAATCGTAAATGGTCTGCACCAGAGTACCCATGGAAAAATCGCCCGCATCCAGAACAAGGGTATCGGGATTTTTCTCCCGGGCCTCATTAATCAGGGTTTTGATGCTGGCAAAACCGCCCACCTCGGCAGCCTGTCCGTCTTCTACGGTGAGAAAGCTGTTTAAGTGGGAATGGGTGTCATGCAAAAATAAAATATCGGCTTCTTTGCCGGTGTAATTTTCCGCTGCAAGAGATACGGAGCCAAACAGCAGGGACAGCAGTAAGACGCCGATGCAAAGACAGGTATAAGACCGGGAAAAAAGTCTGTGTTTCTTTTTTTTCATTTGTGTTCTCCTTTTATGGCAAGATATCTGCATCAAAGAGGGGCTTTTGCCCCCGACATCATTATATAGTGACATTCAGAAAACCGCAAACTCTTCTTAATGAATTCTTAAAGAAAACTACCGGGAATGTGAAAAAATGCCGTTTATACTGTGTTTACAGAACAAAAGCACGGGAGATAGCAGGCGGATGCCACCACAGTGCGGAACGGGAGAAAAACCATGAGGGTAGTTTGCAAAAAGAGAAATCTGTTTCAGAGAATATGGAAGAAAATCATCATCGTGATTTTGGGAGCCTGTGCGGCAGCAGGACTTATGGCATGTTATCCGGAGATGAAGCACAGTGAAATTTTTGCCGTGCCGGTGCAGCAGGAAACGAAGGAAGCCATACAGACAAGGTTGGAGGAGCTTTTGGAGAACAACCCGGAACTGCAGGATTTTGTGGACGGTTATGTAAATTCTGACGGTAGTGTCACAGGCGGAATTGACGAAGAAGAAAAGAAAGAAGACAGTCCGCTTTTTTTACAATGGGATGAAAGATGGGGCTATGCGTCCTACGGGGACAGTTGCATCGGAATCAGCGGCTGCGCACCCACCTGCCTGTCCATGGTGATTTTTTCCCTTACAAGGGACGAGACGGCGACACCGGATGCACTGGCAGACTATGCCATGCGGCATAACTATTATGTGCAGGGAAAGGGAACCCTGTGGAGTTTTCTTACGGATGCGGGCAGCAAATACTCCGTGCAGGGGACGGAAACGCCGCTGGATGAAAATACCATGAAGGCACAGCTGGACGAAGGACATCCCATCATAGCCTCCATGCGTCCGGGGGATTTTACCACGGAAGGACATTTTATCGTGATTTACGGTTATGATGAAGAAGGCTTTCTGGTGCATGACCCCAACAGCAGGCTGCGCAGCGAAGAGGAATGGACGTTTAAAACCCTGTATCCGCAGATTAAAAATTTATGGGCGTATTCCCTGGAGTAGATGAGAACATGGACTTTCTCTTGAAAAAATAAAAAAAATCAATGTCTTTGATTAAAATTACCCCTTGCACATAGATGGCGGATGTGCTACCATTGTGCTTAGTTCCAACAAGATCGGATAAAATAGGTCAAATGGACAGATTAAATGAATAATTAAAAGCAAAGGCGTTGAAAGGGAGGAGTATCTGCGAGCAGGATACAGAGAGCTGCCGGTTGGTGTGAGGCAGTCGAAGCAGACAGAGAACTGGCCCCGGAGCTGCCGGCTGAAGGAAAATCGGAAAGCCGCTGTCAGTAAGACAGCAGATGATTTTTTGCGTAGGGCCGGACGGGAGCCTACCGTATAAGGAGGCGGGCAGACATTAGGATGTGCCAAAGAGGGCATGGAAAACCATGAAGTAGAGTGGTACCGCGTAAATTTACGTCTCTACGAAAGTGCAGAAGCATTTTCGCAGAGATTTTTTATTTGCAAAAAAGGAGGACAAAGAAATGACAACAGAAAGCATTAAGGAAAAGTATGAGAAATCTTACTTTATGCCCCCTGTCGTAACCTACGACTGGGTAAAGAAGGACAGCATTGAAAAAGCGCCAATCTGGTGCAGCGTGGATCTGCGAGACGGCAATCAGGCGCTGATTGAGCCCATGGGCTTACAGGAAAAGCTGGAATTCTTTAAGATGCTTGTAGATATCGGATTTAAGGAAATTGAAGTGGGCTTCCCCGCTGCTTCCGAAACCGAATATAACTTTGTAAGAGAACTGATTGAGAGAAAAATGATACCGGATGACGTTACCATCCAGGTACTGACACAGGCGAGAGAGCACATCATCCGTAAGACCTTTGAGGCGGTACAGGGTGCACCCCATGCGGTGATCCATCTTTACAATTCCACCTCAGTGGCACAGAGAGAGCAGGTATTCAGGAAGGGAAAAGAAGAAATCAAGCAGATTGCCATTGACGGTGCAAAGCTTTTGAAAGACCTTGCCGATGAAACCGATGGCAATTTTACCTTTGAATACAGCCCGGAAAGCTTCTCCCAGACAGAGGTTGATTATGCTGTGGAGGTCTGCAATGCCGTTCTGGATGTATGGAAGCCGACCAAGGACCACAAGGTTATCATCAATATCCCTACTACCGTACAGGTGGCAATGCCTCATGTATTTGCCTGCCAGGTAGAATATATTCACAAGAACTTAAAGTACAGGGATGCCGTTTCCTTAAGCGTACATCCCCATAACGACAGAGGCTGCGGTGTCAGCGATGCGGAATTCGGTATTTTAGCCGGCGCCGACCGTGTGGAAGGTACTCTGTTCGGAAACGGTGAAAGAACCGGTAATGTGGACATTGTTACCGTAGCGCTTAACATGGTCTGCCACGGCGTCAATCCGGGACTGGATTTCTCCCATATCATGAAGACAAGGGAAACCTACGAAATGCTGACCGGCATGAAGGTACCGGAAAGATCTCCGTATTCCGGCGATTTGGTATTTACCGCTTTCTCCGGTTCCCATCAGGATGCGATTTCCAAGGGTATGGCGTGGAGAAACGAGGGCAAGAGCGGCAAGAAGTGGACCGTTCCGTATCTGCCCATCGATCCGGTGGATCTGGGCCGCGAATACGAGTCCGATGTTATCCGTATCAACAGCCAGTCCGGAAAGGGCGGCATTGCCTTTATCTTAAAGCAGAACTTTGGTATTTCCTTACCCGAGAAGATGAAGGACGAGGTACGTTACTTAGTAAAACATGCTTCCGATGAAAACCACAAGGAGCTTTCTCCCGCAGAGATTTATCAGTTGTTTGAAGATAATTATGTGACCAGAAAGCCTGTTTTTGATATTCCTCTCTGCCGGTTCGAGCAGGCGGACGGTATCCATGCGGAAATTACCATCGAGCAGAACAAGGAGAAGCGTGTTATCGAAACCTCCGGTAACGGCCGTCTGGATGCGGTAAGTAATGCCATCAAGGTTTACTTCGGAATTGACTACGAACTTACTTATTACGAAGAACATGCGATTTCCAAGGGTTCTTCTTCCAAGGCAGCAGCCTTCGTAGGACTGGTCTGCGACGGCAGAACCTACTGGGGCGTCGGTATTGACGAAGATATTATCAAGAGCTCCATCGCCGCACTGGTAACCGCAAGCAACCAGATTGCCGAGAGCAAGCATGCGGTAAGCGGCAGGGAAGAAAGAATTGTGGATATTCTCAACTATATCCAGATGCATTACCAGACCGTAACACTGGACGAATTAGCTGACAAATTCAGCCTCTCCACACCGTATCTTTCCAAGTACATCAAGGAAAAATCCGGTAAAACCTTCCAGGATACCGTAAAGGATATCCGCTTCGGAAAGGCACGCCTTCTATTAAAGGAAACTACCCAGACCGTGGAGGCGATTGCAACGGAAGTAGGTTACGAAAATGTAGAGCATTTTAACCGTCTCTTCAAGAAAACCTACGGCTGCACTCCCATGCAGTACCGCAGCGGAAAACAGTAAATAACGCTGTTTTGACGGAAAATAAGAAGGACCGTATCGCGAGGTGCCCCTCATAGTCAGACTTTGATGGGTTACCTTACGATACGGTCCTTTTACTTTGAAAATATAAAACAGGACAAATAAACCTTGCATGGTTTATAAATATACGGTATAATACGTCCATAAGCAGTTACTTCTTTTTTCTAACTTTCTTTGCCGGCATCGCCGGTGTCTAAAATTCAAGAATTCCTGCCAATAAACAAAATTTTTCTGGTGACAGACTTTAACAAGTTGTTTAACCCTGCATTATATGGAATATTATTTTCAATATGTGTTTTTTATGTGCAAATGTTTTGGAAGAAGAAAATGTTGTTCATGTCGTTATATATGCTGTTTGTGCTGTTTTGATATGGGTGTATTGCCTGAGATATGAAATTAGTTTATAAAAAAAATAAGCAATTTAATGGGCCTGTATTGCTGTACAAAAGAATGAAGGAGGGTATTATGGACGCATGTGAAACAATCTCTAATATGTTAGAAAGCATGGCACATTTAATTGCAAAGGACAGTGCATGCTCGCTGCTGTGGGGAGAAGTTACAATGCCACAGTGCTTAAAGGACGAATTACAGAAACAAGAAAACCAGATGAAAAAGGAGACTACACTATGAGAAAAAAGATTTTAAGAATTATGTCAGTACTTGCTTTAAGTATGATGATCACAGGAGGAAGTTTAACTGCATTTGCGGCAGAACCGCCTGTACATACATGTGCTTTCAGCTATGATCATACTGAAAATTATGGAAGAATCACAACAGGAAGTCATACCATTACAGTAGCTATCGGGCAGACGGAAACCTGCTATATTCTTCAGGACAGATCAGCATACGTTTATAAATGTGCTTGTGGTAAAACAGAAAGACACTATTTTTCCAATGGTGTAAGCCACTCCAATCCTAAATGCCCTAACCATTAATCTTTTTAGAAAAGGATGTATCCTTACAGTATAAAAGAGGAGAAAGGATCTTATGGATAAGAAAAAAAAAGTATTTTATATGGGGGGAATATTACTGTCATCCTTTCTTCTGGCCGGCTGTGGAGCCGGTCAGAAGAAGCCCTTGCAGGAGGGAACAGATGCTGAAGGGAACGGACAGGACAAAACAAGTGCAGTGCACTATGTGGTGGAGGAACAGACTATTCCCGATGCGGAAACCGGTATGGTTTTGCCGGATGGCAGCAAATATGTGCAGAGCAAGGTACAATTATATCCTCACAGTATTGTGGAAAATGGTATAGAGTATGATAACGATGACCGGTATGTGGGTTCTTACACGCAGGTATGGAATGATGACACAGAACAGTGGAAACATGTGGAGAATGACAATACCGGTTTTGACATAGGTGATGTGGCCTGTGAAAGAATTACAACAGAAAATATGGAGTCTGCCGATGGCATTTTATACGGAACCGGCTATGAAGAAAAGGAGGCACAGGCTGTTGTTAAAATAGAAAATGGCGGAGTGGCAGAAGTAACTGTCTTAATTCCGGATGATTTAAAGAAAGAATGGGAAACGGCGGTCACTTTCCGAAATAGAATGGGAAACTTTTTCAGATATCAGAATAGCAGCAATCTTATTTCCTGTTATGATGGAAAACTGAACAAAAGCAGTACGGTGGAAACAGCTGCCAAAATGATCTATGGAATGCTGCAGGGAGGGGAAGAAACGGCTACCTACTGGTATGGTATCAGTATGAACAACAAAGCCGTGGCAGGAAGTACGGACGGCGATATTTTATTTGAAGATTTTGAAGGAGTCGGAACCGACTATAAAGCAGCAGTTTCCGAGGACAATATCTTTTATCTTGCAGATACACAGAGTGTTTATATGGTAACAGATGGTACACCAGAGAAAATATTTTCTTTTGTACCGGAAGGATTTCTGTTCAGTGAATTATACGGAATGGCGGCAGGAGAAGAAGGAGAACTCCGTTTTCTTGTAAAAATGGATGGGGAATGTACACTTCTTACCATGAAACGAGAGGAAAATCCGGTGGAAAAACAGGACATAGTGATAGCATGTCCGGAGAAACACCCGGGGCTGGAGAGAAGCATCGCAAGGTTTAACCGACAGAGCACAAAGTACCGGATACAAGTACTTCTGCCGGACGACGGAGAAGAAAAAGAGGAATTTTTGAGAAAGATACAGCTTGCCATGGAGACAGGAGAAGGGCCGGATATACTGGCATATGGTCTGGTTAATGATATGGAAGCTTATGTGGACAGTGGATATCTGGAATGTCTGGACGATGTGATCAAGAACCCTTCGCAATATGTGGAGGCAGCTTTGGATGCAAACCGTATCGATGATAAATTATACGCCATCCCGTTTGAATTTAACCTATCTTATGCAGCATATGACCGGGAAGAAGTGAGAAACCGCACTTCCTGGACCCTTTCGGAGCTTATGGAGGCTGTGGAGAATTCGGATGCAGAAATTTTGGAGAAAAATCTGGGCTGGTACTGGCTGGTCATGCGTTATGGACTGTTTGATGATTCCCAAAAGGATTTCATTGACTGGGAAAAACGGGAAAGTCATCTTAATGAACAGCCGTTCTTAGATTTCCTTGCATTTGCTAAAAAATATGCGGATAGTGACAACGTGGAAAGAAAAGCTTTTGCGGAAAGCCCGACATATTTTATGGATTTTAGTGATATGGCAAGATCCTATGCACATTTTAACGGAAAAGTTGCGTTCTTGGGATATCCAAGAGAAAAGGGCAATGGCTTTTATGTGACGACGAGACAGCTTTATGTCAATGCACTTTCACAGAAAAAAGAGGGAGCCAGGGAATTTTTGCATTTTCTTATATCCGAGAGTGAACAGAAGAATTATGTAAAATATAAATTCCAACAGATAGAAGATCAGGTGGCCGGAAATACCATTCTGTTCCCGGTTTCTTTAGAAGCCTATGATACCCTCGTGGCGATAGAAAGGGAAAGAGGGCAGAGTGCTATCTATTATACACTGGATGGGTATCCTATTGATTTCGGTGAGGACGAGAATGGAGATCGCATTGGATATCCGGATGATCTGGTGGAACAGTTTACCTATATGATAAACCATGCAGAGCCGGTACCGGTGGAAATAGAAAATATCTGGGGAATGGTATACGAGGAACTGGAGCCTTACTTTTCAGGAGATATTTCTGCCAAGGAGGCAGCAGAGCGTCTCCAGAACCGGGTACAGCTGTATCTGAATGAAAGATAAGCTTTACGGATAATTGTCAGGATGATAGAAGAAGCTATTATATCTGTAGGTTAAAAATCATCCAATAGTTACCGGCGTGTTCTATGCAGTCTGCTCCTACGGTCCCCTTTTTTCTGGTGACAGACTTTAACAAGTTGTTTAACCCTGCACCATGTGGAACGTTATCCCTTTTTTCAATAAGTGCTTTTGTTGTGTAACCGTTTTTAAAGAAATTTGTTATTTCATCAGAACTGATAAATGTCGGTACCGGGTTTCTGATTTCAAACTGAGTTTGACCATCGGCAGAGGATAAATGAACATAAATTTTATCTCCTGGTGAACATGCTTCAATAGCATTCTGCATTAAAATGCTTAAATAGTCTGAGAGGTCAACTTCACTGGCATGACTTTCTAATTTGTCAGATACTACATCAAACTGTATGTCGATATCTTTCTTTTCAGCTTGACAGGAAAGATTATACAAGGTCGCAGCTAAAAGAGGTTTGTCAATCTGTAAGAGAGGATAGGCGTGCAGGGGTTTGCTGTATTCATATGTATAAGTTTGGATGCATTTTTTTAATTCATCATAATTGGTGCAGGTACTTGACAGAGTCTGAAGATTTTGCAGACGGTTGGAATATTCATGCTGGCTGTTGCGGATTTCGTTTATTAAAGACTCGTAGATAGGTAAGTTTTTTTGATATGATGAGAGCTCGTGCCTTTGCAGATTCATTTTCTGGTCGTAATACAGGACAATGGCATTGGAAACAATGAGTATAAAAGTAGTAATTATGATGGCGCTTATATTTGTGTAAAGCCTGTTTGGGTTTGTCTTGAGAAAGAGGAGAATACTAACCAGAATTAAGTGAGTATTCAATAATACAAAGCGAAATGGTACAGCAGCTTCTGAAATAAATGAGAATATCTTAGCAGGTTTACATAAGCACAGAAGCAGTGAAAGGCACATCACAAGAAAATTCCCCCAGATTCCAAGGTGTGGAGAATTTATAACAGCGGGAAATAAGGATAAAAGGAGTGCCGCAAAAAACTGTATGGCGAGAAGGGTATCGTAAGTGAGAATATATAGAAAAAGGTTGTTAAGACCTTTGCTGTTACGATTGGCGCAAAAGAAATAAAAAATGTATACAATTTGTCCGATTATTAAGGAAGCGACGGCATAGTCTTCCGGTATGATGCTTAGAATAAGAGGAATTATAATGGCCGCAAAAAGATCAGTTTTTGTGGGAATGTGGGATTTAGAGACATATGCCTTCATGAAAATATAATAACATATGAATTCTAAAAATGATGTAATATATGAAATAAACATAATCTATTCCCCTTTCATGCACAACAGGCACTCATCTACTTTTTTTATATAGGTTCTTCCTATGGAAATGGATGTGCCATTTATTCGCACATACTGTGAGATACGATCGTAGGATTGCACGTAGTCTCTGTTAATAATGTATTTTTTATGGCATCTTATAAAGTTGGAATCCAGTATGGAAGCTAACTGTACTAAGGTATATTGCCTAGTATTGATTTTACCCTTTGTGGTAAAAACAAGAAGGGTATGAGCTTGTGACTCGATATAGTAAATATCCTCTGGAGATATTCTGTGAAGAATTCGATTGGTATCGGTCAGTTCGATAGTCTGATTCAAATAACCGGTAAGAAGCATCTGCTCCAGCTGAAAGAGAATATCTTTGTCTGTATAAGGCTTTGAAATATAGTTGTAGCAGTGGAATTCAGAGAGAGCAAAGGATTCTTCATGGGAAAGTGCAGTAAGAAAAAGGATGGGGACACGATAATAGCAGGGGAATCTACGGGCTGTTTTTGCAAGAAAAAAACCTCCGCGATCCGTACTTCCGCCAGACAGTTGGACATCAAGCAACAATAATGTAAAAGGGATGTTTAAGGAAACAGACTCGTTAATTAGATGCTCTGCAGCATGATAACTGCAGGCGGACTGCACAATCCAGCCCGGATATTCTTTTTTTATACATTCACATAACATATTAAGCTGTATAAGATCATCTTCTACGATTAGGACGTTTTGCATAGAGTTACCCCATGTACATTTCTTGATGATGATTTTAACAAATTATAAAGAAATAATCAAGATTATAAAGATTACTCTATAACATTGTTTATTTATCAGCTTGGGAGGGAATATATTTGCACGTATTTTTATTGTGGGATAGGGCAAACAACTTCTTAGTCTCGCTTCTTATGTCAAAACTGAAGATAGATAAAAATGACGAAAAGAAATCAGCACTTATACTATATAGTTTATCCTGCCTCTTAAATGAAGCAGGAAAAATAGCAGTGCTGACAGTCTTTTTTCTTGTGTAGAGAAGATGGGCAGAATTTATTACGGCTTTTATAACAATAGCTTCACTGCGCATATTTTTAGGAGGAAGTCACAGAAAAACAATTCTGGGATGTTGGATGCAATCTTTTTTGACGTTTGAAACTATAATTCTTTTATCCGCGAAGATTTCTGTTAATGGCTATACATTTTGTCCTATACTCCTTTTGGGATTATTCCTGATCTGGAAAGAGCTGCCTTTGATTTCGGATCAAAGAACAATCTATGGAGAAGCACAGTGCATGAGATTTAAAAGCAAATCCCTTACAGTCATAGTGATCCTGCTGATGCTTATATACTATGTTCCATATTGTATAGGCAATGTCATGCTATGGGCTATGTGCTTTCAAATTCTTGAGAGCCTTCTGGTTGTTTTATACAGGAAGTTTCAGGGCTCTTCTTTATAATATCTTCCGCACATCCCGCAGATTATCGATGACCCAGTCAATACTGTCCGGTACCTTTATCCCAGGATTTCGGCGATAGAAGCAGGTCTTCATGCCGTAACGAAGTCCTCCCTCCATGTCAGAAGTTAAGGAATCGCCGATGATGACAGCATCGGAAGCAGTCAGAGGATGAGAGGAAGACAAGCCGTTTTCTGACTGATTGACTTCCTGGAAAGCATAGTCAAAAAATCCGGTGGCCGGCTTGGAAACACCGACCTTTTCGGAAACAAAGATGTAGGAAAAGTATTTTCGCATATCCGCTATCTCCAGACGGTGGAGCTGCTGGGCATATGGGCCGTTGCTTGCGGCACATAGCACATACTTCTCCTTAAGATAAGAAAGCATGTCATAAGCACCGTCTACCGGAATTGCACTGTCATAGATAGCTTTCCGGAAATAGTCTTCAAAGACAATACCGTCAAAAGGAATGTGCAGGGAATGAAAAATATTGCACCAGCGTATGTTATGCAGTTCATCAAAAGTAAGGGTACCCTGTTCAATCTGATGCCACAGTCTGTTGTTTTCCTCTGTAAAGACTTCAAACATGTATGGTTCATAAGGCTTTAATCCAAAGTGGCCAAAGCCGGTCTGCATGGTCTGCTTCACGTAGGCATCAAAATCAAGCAGGGTATTGTCAATGTCAATAAAGACCAGTCTCATAATTTCTTCCTTATCCATAAATCTTATCCGTAAATACAGCTGAATTCGCGGAAGGCTGCCTCGCCGGCTACAGCATAAAGTCCCATCACTACGCCGGTAAAGCCGCTGGCAACTTCGCTTGAAAGATATTTGGTGAAGCCTTTGCCAAGGTAAACGGTGGCATCGTCCGTAATCACATAGAAGCGGTATTCCAGTGCATCCGCTTCCACGGAAAGAGTAAATTTGTCACCGTATACAGGCAGCATGGTTTCCACATGGTGAATGCCGCCGATATTTAACCGGAGCATAGCCTCCAGCCCTTTTTCCGTCCGGCAGAGCGCCAGCTCATAATGCTCGTTTTCATCCATATAGAGAGTGATGCCGGCTTCGCCTTCCTTCAGGTCCACTTCCACGGAAAGGTTCATAATAAAATCACGCTGCCTTAAACCGATAAAGGTAGGAGATTTGGCTTCGTTTAAGGTGGTGGAGGTGCCCCTCAGGGTAAGTCCGTTTTCTGGGAAATCATAGTTTTCCATATGCGGATGCCGTAAATAGCACCAGTCTAAATTCCAGTCCGTATTGTCAAATGTGTAGCGTTTCTTTTCATGCTGGGTAAAACTGCCGGGAATTTCATAGGATTCGTCTGTTGTACCGTCATTGCCGGCGGTGAACCAGCCGTCCTCATGGAAAGTTATGGGGGTTAAAAAGACTTCCCTGCCCAGATGATGATAAGGCTGCCATACGCCAATCTGGCGGAAGCCAAGGGTTACAATATACCAGTTACCGTCATGATTTTGTATCAGATCACCGTGACCGATGCCCTGGATGATGAAAGGAGCCTTGTTACGGTTGGTGAGTACCGGATTTTGCGGATAATTTTCAAAAGGTCCCCATATATTTTCTGCTCTTGCATAGGTTACCATATGTCCGTATTCGGTGCCTCCTTCGGCTGCCATGAGGTAGTAATAGTCTCCGATTTTGTACATATGGGGGCTTTCTAAGTAACGGCCGCCGCTGCCGGACCAGATGGGACGGGATTCACTTAATTTTCTGCCGGTGGAAACTTCAATTTCACACTGCATGACACAGCCTTTGCCATTTTCATCATTGCCGTTGCTGATAAAGAAGCAGCGGTCATCTTCAAAATAGAGAGAGGGGTCAATGCCGCTCTGGTCTACCACGATGGGATCGGACCATTCTCCGTGAATGTCATCGGTATATACATAGAAATTTTCCTGGGTGGTATTGTTGTTGGTTACCATGTAGAAACGACCTTTGTGGAAACGGATGGTGGGAGCAAATACACCGCCGGAGCTGTTGATGTCCTCCAGCATAACCTGACTTTTCCGGGTGAGAACATGTCCGATCTGCGTCCAGTTTACCAGGTCGTCACTTTCAAACAGGGGAACGCCCGGGAAGAACTGGAAGGAACTGCTGACAAGGTAAAAATGTCCGTTTGCCGCGCAGACACTCGGGTCGGGATAGAAGCCTTTGATGATGGGATTTTGATAGCGCATAAAATATCCTCTCTTTCCTGTTTATAGTAGGTAGATAATGGTAACGTTTTTATTTTTACTCTATCATAAAGTTTCCGGAGAGTAAACCAAAGGTTTGCATTTTTAAGAAAGGTGTGCTACACTTGCACGGTACAAAAAATAACACGAATATGGACGGTTTCAGGTGTCGGATAGGAGCGGATGCTGTTTCGCCGTAAGGGAACAGATGGCGGAGACGGTAAGCTTCGGATCCGGTGAAAAGGGAAGCAGGTGAGAGGCCTGCACGAACTCGTCACTGTATTAAGGGAGCTCTGCACGGCAAGGCTGTAAAACAGGAAGCAATGGGCTTCATGGGTGCTGCAGCGTGCAAAGTCACTGGGCGAAAGCCTGGGAAGACGGATGCGGGGCGATGAGCTTAGAGTCAGGAGACCTGCCTGAAATTTGGTACGAAATAACCACGAGGAATTGGTCAGGTACACTAAATTCTCCAATCCCTTCTGCTTATGCGTGAAGGGTTTTTTGTCATTCTGTATTCGTAAAAACGCCAAGGAGGAGAAGAAAATGGCAGAACAAAATAACAAATCAAAAAAGGGTCTTATTATCGGAATCGTGGCACTGGTAGCCGTAATTGCGGTTTTGGCAGTAGTATTCTTTGTATTCCGTGAAAAGCCCACCAAGGGAGCAAAGGCAATTACCATTGAAGTGGTAGATGACCAGGGAACCAAGACAACTTATAATCTGAACACCGATGCGGAGTACTTAAAGCAGGCAATGGAAGAAGCTGACGGTCTTACTTTCTCAGGCAGCGAGAGCGACTATGGTCTGTATCTGGAAACCGTAAACGGTCTGACCGCTGATTACAATGCAGACGGAGCTTACTGGAGCATTTATGTGAACGGTGATTACGGCAACTACGGTGTGGACAGCCAGCCTGTTGCAGACGGTGATACCTATACTCTTCAGTACGAGAAATATACAGAATAGGATTTCTCATTAAATGGAAAAGAAAAAAAATCCATTTCAGGTAAGTGTACGGGATATTGCACTGATTGGTATGATGACGGCAGTAATCGAGGTCAGCAAACTGGCGCTGGCAGCAGTGCCCAACGTGGAGCTGGTTACCTTCTGGATTATCATGTTCAGTCTGTTTTTCGGACCGAAGGTGATTTATTCCATACTGGTGTTTATCCTGATTGAAGTGAGTATCTACGGTGTGAATGTGTGGGTCATTATGTATTTGTATATCTGGCCCACACTGGCACTGCTGGTGCTGCTCTTCAAAAAAAAGGACTCCATGCTGGTGTTTGCCATTTTGTCCGGGTTTTACGGTCTTTTGTTTGGGGCATATTGTTCCCTGCCCTATATCGTAATCGGCACTGTGGGAGGCGGTATCAAAAGCGGTCTTATCATGGCGTTCAACTGGTGGGTGGCAGGCATTCCCTACGATATCCTGCATGGCATTTCCAATTTCTTTGTCATGCTGGTGCTGTACCATCCTGTGCATAAAGTCATGCAAAAGATAAAAGTGAGTATGATATAAAAAGAAGATGAAGGAGCCGGAGGCGATGCCTCCGGCTCCTTCTATTAATATCGGAAAATAAATATGAACGCAGAACTTTCCGTTTTCGTCAAATAGCATTCACTAAAAAGCTTTTATTTGGCTGGGCAAATCCATGGTGCGTATTTTCGACCTTAAAAGAGAAAAGATATGTTAATTTTGCCTATTTTATGTCATATATGCCAGATTGTTGCAGACGTCACCTGAATTTGTTATGAATAAGACAGGTAGTTTGATACAAAACGGGGGAAAACAATAATGGAAGAACTGACAAAGATTGGATGGAAAAGTATTGCACAAAGATTTTTCAGTAATGCCAAATCAGGGAATTGTACTGGAAAATGCAGGACTATATCCTAACTTGACAGGAAAGCAAAATTTACTCTATCTGGCAAATATAAATCATAAAGTGGGGGAAGAGGATGCAGTAAAGACCCTCCAAAGAGTCGGTCTAAATCCACAGGATAAAAGAATATATCAAAAATACTCACTGGGAATGAAACAACGGCTTATTATTGCACAGGCAATTATGGAGAAACCGGATATTATTTTTTTGGATGAACCTACGAATTCCTTAGACGAAAATGGAGTTAATGAGATTAGGACTATTATAAAGCAGGAAAGAGATAGAGGAGCATTGATATTGTTGTCAAGACATAACAATGATGATATAATGGAATTAGCGGATAAAGTCTATAAAATGGAATCAGGTGAAATCAAAGAATGGAATAATGAAAAATCCTGAAAAAAACGTGTTCAAGGAAGTGAAGGAGGCTCGTCCGAAACATTTTGGCAGAGGAGGCTATCATGAAGAAAATCACTTTATGTATATTGTGTGTTTGTGCTACCATCATAGCAGGATGTGGAACAGAAAATGATAAACCTGTGAAAAACACAGAAGAAAGCAATACGATAGAAAGTGAAAGCGGAAATCAAGATGGAAATGCGGAAAATACAGGAGGAGAGATTCTAAATAGCGAGTCAGAACCGGAGGATAATAAAAAACCACTTACAGATTATTCTCTGGTAACAGGGGAACATGAAGGGTATAATGCAATTCTGGATGTAAACGGATATCAGTATTTCTTTCACATGGCAATGCAGCCGGAAAATATAGAATTACAATCTCCGAAAGAGAGAGAAGAAGAAAGATATGGCGAAAAGGTCAAGGTATTTTCTATCGTTGTGTCGGACGGAAAGTCAGAAGAAGAATTAGGATATATCTATGGATTTTTATTTACACCTACATCTGATTGTTATGTAGAACCGGAATTCCAAAAGGGAAATAAAATATGTGGTAAAATTGCATCTTGCGAGGAAGGAAGAGTATCCCTATACAAAGCAGAAGAAGTAGACAGGGATACCTATATAGAATTTACCAATGTTTCTGAGAAAGAGTCAGAATATACTATATCGCAAGATACGCAGTACATTATATTGGATGGGAATTTTGCAAGTACATCTGTAACATGGGAACGTTTTCAAGAACATCTTACAAGGGAAAAAAACATTTTCTATTATTTTATAGAAAATGAGGGAGTAATCACTCAGATTTGGGAGCCATATATTCCATAAACAAAACAGAAGTGTCAGAGGTAAAGTCTTAAACCGGATAGCTTAAGGAACCTTTACCTTTGACATTTTAATTTATTGGTATGCAGGCTTTAATTAAACAAAATAAACCTTGCATAGTCTATAACTTTACGATATACTACGTCCATAAGCAGATACTTCTTTTTTCTAATTTTCTTTTGCCGGCGCTCGCCGGTGTCTAAAAATTCAAGAATTCCTGCTTAGAACCCAAGAACAACAAAATAATCTAAGGAGGAAAACGTGATTAGAGAACTGAAGAATGCAGTAAGCGCTTCCGGGAAAGAAGCGCAGTACGATGAACATGCCAAAAACATCGCGGGGCAGAAATTCATCATAGCCAACATTCTGGCAAAATCCGTGGAAGCTTTCCGGGGAATGAAGCCGAAAGACATCATTCCCTACATTGAAGGGGAGCCGTACATCAGCAAAGTGCCGGTGGAGCCGGGACTGACCAATGCCGCCCGGGAGGAAAACGGGCAGCGTGTGGTCGGATTCAACACGGAAAATCAGGAAATCAACGAGGGACTTGTACGGTTTGATGTAATCTGCTATGTGCGGCTGCCGGAGCGGGACGGAGAAAAGGTACCCGACGGCGAAAAGAAGCCGCTGACCCAGATAATCATCAATCTGGAGATGCAGAAGGACCAGCCCAGGGAATATCAGATTTTAAATCGGGCTGTTTTTTATGTGAGCCGGCAGATTTCCGCCCAGAAGGAGAGGGACTTTACGGGCTCCCATTACGACGATATCAAGAGTGTGTACTCTATCTGGATTTGCATGAATATGGAGGAAAACAGCATGAGCCATATTCATCTGACCAAAGAAGATATGATGGGAAGCCAGCTGTGGAGGGGAGGACTGGATCTGTTCCATATCGTTATGATTGGGATTGGAAAAGACCTGCCCGGACAGGAAGAAAACTATGAACTGCACCGGTTTTTGGGAACTATATTTTCCCAGAAGCTTGCGGTGGAAGAAAAGTTACATATAATGAAAACGGAGTATGATATACCAGAGGAAGAAGATTTCAGAAAGGATGTGAACGAGATGTGCAACTTAGGTGAAGGGATTATGGAAGAGGGCATTGCCATTGGAGAAACGAGGGGAATTGCTATTGGAGAATCGAGAACAATCCGAAGTATGCACAAAAACGGCTTCACAGCAGAGCAGATAGCGGCGGCTATCGATAAGGATTTGGAAGAAGTAAGAGCCGTTCTGACGGATTTTTGAAATTGCCAAATTCCCCATATGGTGGTATGATTTCGGTAGCGTAGAGAGGTCGGTGCGGAAGGCGGCGCCGGCAAGGAAAGGGTATGATAAGTCAGATGAGAATGCAGGAGAATTACATAAATGCGCTTGACATCAGGTGGTCATACAACCATGCCAAGAAGATGGAAAAAATCTGTTCCAATCCCAAGTTAGGATACCGGACATCAGGCTCCGGGGCGGAGCTGAAAACCGGCGACATGCTGGCGGAAACGATGCGGAAGCTTGGTTTTCCCAAAGTATATAAGGATGCCATAAAAGTGGATGCATGGGAGTTCAACAAAGCGGAACTTACCTTTGAAGACAGACACGGAAAGATAAGAAAGGTACAGCTCGGAGCTTACCAGACCCATTTTGTGACAGAGGGCGGGCAGAATTTCACCCTTGCCTATGTGGGGAAGGGAACCAGACAGGACTATGAAGGCATAGACGTAAAAGGAAAACTGGTGCTGGTGGACATTAACCAGCGCGATGAATGGTGGATAAATTTCCCGGTTTACCAGGCACACCTGAACGGGGCGGCAGCCGTCATTGCGGTGCAGACGGGCGGTTACGGAGAAGTGGATGATGCGGCGCTCAATGCGCAGGATATTGCGGGACCCGCCGATGCCCCTGCCTTTTCCATATCCCGGAAGGATGCGGAGCACATCAAGCATGCATTGGGAGAAAACAAAGAAATAACGGTTACCCTGGATGCGGTATCCAAGGTGGAAAAGGACCGGACAACCTATAATATTGTGGGCGAAATTCCCGGAAAACATCCGGAGCGGCGGATTATGCTTTCCGCCCATTACGACTCCTATTTTGACGGATTTCAGGATGATAACACAGCCATAGCCATGATGCTCTGCATCGGAAAAACATTGCTGGAGATTGGCTATCAGCCGGAAAATACACTGACCTTCTGTGCCATGGCAGCGGAGGAATGGGGCATTTCCGACACCCAGTTTGACTGGTCGACGGGAGCCTATGAGCAGGTATTTACCGTGCATCCCGAGTGGCGGGGCAGCGTGATTGCAGACTTAAATTTTGAACTGCCGGCGCTGGCACACGGAACGAGAGCGCGGATACGAAGCACGTATGAATACGTTCCGTTTTTAGAGGAATTTCTGAAGGATTTGCCCACTCTTACCCGGGCGTATCCGGAGGAAACAAGAGTAACGGCGCCGATAGAAACCTGGTCGGATGATTTTTCCATTGCGATTTCCGGTATTCCCTCTATGGTGGATGATTTCACGGGCGGCAGCTTCATGCAGACCAATTATCATTCCCAGTTTGACAACGACGGTTACTATGACGAAGATGTGTACCGGATGCATCACGAACTGTTCGGACTGCTTCTGATGGCGATTGACAAAACGGCGGTGGTTCCGCTTTCCTTTGCGGGCGTTATGAAAAAAGCGGAGGAATGCATAAGCGATGAATGGTGCGAAAAATGCGGAGCGGACAGGGACGGCTTTGTGAAAGCGCTGCGGAAGGCGGCAAAAGCAGGAGATAAGGCTTATGAGAAAGTCTTAGAAGCAAACAGGGAATATGCACGATATAGTGCAGCCGTACAGAACGATGCCGGGGACAAAGAGGAAAATCCGGCTGCCAAAGCAGATGCGCTTTACGAAAACAACCGCAATCTGGAAAAGGCATTGCTCCGGGCATTCCAGAAGGTGCAGGATACCTTTGTACGGATTGACTGGCACGGCATGGTATTGTTCCCGCAGGAAATTCTGCAGGAGCATCTGACTTTACTGGACGGAGCCATCGGAAACCTGAAGGAGGGCAAAATTTCCGCAGCCCTTCGTAAACTTTATGAGATAGATAACAATTCTTATGCCTTTGCATTTGATAAAGAGGTGTACGAGTATTTCACAAGAAACAGCTTAAATCAGCCCAAGGACAGACTGAAATGGGGCTACGGCAGAATTATCGGACACGAAGATTTGTTTGATGTGGTGGAAGCGCTGATTGGAAAAACAGACGCCGACTGCAGCAAAGAAATTGCATTTTTGCAGGAAGCCTATGAGCGCCAGGTGGAACTGTTCCGAAACGAGATAACCGAAATGAAAAATAAAACAGAGGAGATAGTAGGAATTTTAAAAGAATTCTGACAGACTATGGAAAGTGATAATTTATATAAGGTAAAATTTGAGGACCTTCCCAAACTGGAGGTTCTCCTTAACAAATGTTTCTCAAAGGACCCCCTCTATGAAACTCTGATACCGGACGAGGAGGTGCGCAAGCGTCTGACACCGGAGCTTTTTAAGTGCGATATGACGGAATTTTACGAAACCTGTGAAATCTTTGCGGACAGCGAAGAATTAAACGGCGTGCTGGTGGTGTCCGATGAAGCAGAGCCTTACAATGTGCTGAAATATTATTTCAGCGAGGCAATGGCTTCCCTTAGGACGGAAGGCTATCTTTTGAAGGAAGACCATTCCCTGAAAACACTGTTCAATTTTATTTTGGGAAGGGATTACCTGAATTCCAGTTGGACGGAGCAGCTTCACGTAAAAAACAGGATACATATCATTTACCTGGCGGTGGACCCCGAAATGCAGCACCATGGCATTGCGGCAAAGTTGATTGAGGAAACCATCCACTATGCGGAAGAGCATAAAATGATGCTTTCCTTAGAAACCCATAACCCGGAAAACGTGGCATTTTACCAGCAGTTTGGATTCAAAACCTACGGCGTGCTCAACAAGCACTTTGACTTGAAGCAGTACTGTCTTATCCGCGAAGCGGGAGCTCCCGTTCCATTGGAAGATACGCAGACACATCATTAGGGTATTCTTCCCCGGTTTTGGTGAAGCCGTTCTTTGACCAGAAATGCTCGCTCTGGGGATTGCCCTTATCAATAGCCAGACGGATTTTGATAAAACCGGATTGGGCGAAAAATTCCGCACACCCGTTTATCAGTTTTGTTCCGTTTCCGCAGCCCTGCATCTCCTTCTTCATCATAAAGAAGCCGATGTAGGCTGTTTTTTCTTCTGGATAATTCAAAATCAGGTCCATTACGGCAACTAAAATATCACCGGAAAAGAAACCTAAATAGAATTTATCCTTCATTTCTTTTCCCGGAGGAAGAGCCGACATATCGTTTATAATGTTTTCCCGTGTGGCAAAGGGCGGATGGTACTGATAAAAAAGAGTATTTTCCGCACAGAGATGATAAACCGTATCCACATCCGCAGGAGTGAGCTGACGGATGGTATAATCCGCTGATAACAGGGAAATATCCATATTTAATCCTCCTCCTCTTCTATTTTAGAGCAGGGCAGGGAAAAGATAAATTCCGTGCCGACGCCTTCCGTGCTGATGACATTGATGTGTTCTCCATGGGAGGCGATGATTTCTTTTACGATGGAAAGTCCCAGACCGGTTCCCTTTTTGTCTTTGCCGCGGGAGGAGTCCGATTTGTAAAAACGCTCCCAGATGAGCTTTAAGTCATCCTTGGGAATGCCGATGCCGCTGTCTTTTACAGACACGAGCAGCTTGTTTTTCTTTTCGGAGGTTTCAATGCGGATGACGGAATCGGAATGGCTGAACTTGATGGCATTGTCCAGAAGGTTATACAGAACCTGCTGGATTTTGCCCATATCCGCATTTACATACATGGTATTGCCGGTGAGGATAAGCTCAATGGCAAGTTTCTTTTTTCGGCAGGTGCCCTCAAAGGAGGCAGCCGTATTCCGGATGACTTTGTTGATGTCAAAGTCGGTCTTGTCCAAAAGCATTCCCTTGGTATTTAAGTTATTCAGAGTAAGCAGACTGTTTGTGAGCTTGGTCAGACGGTCTGTTTCGTTCAACACAATCTGCAGATATTTTTCATGTAGCTCCGGCGGAATGGTGCCGTCAATCATGGCTTCCAGGTAGCCCTTGATGGAAGTAAGCGGGGAGCGGAAGTCGTGGGAAACGTTGGCAACAAACTTTTTCTGGTCGTCCTCGGAACGGGCAATTTCGCTTGCCATATAGTTCAGGCAGGCAGCCAGATAGCCCATTTCGTCCTCGCTTTCTACTTGAAATTCATAATGCATATTGCCGGAAGCATACTGCTCGGTAGCATAGGTAATCTTTCGCAGCGGTTTGTATACAATCTCCGTAAAGAAAATCAGGATAATCATGGACAGGAAAAACAGAATGCACATGGTGATGTAGGAAATTGTCAGCAGGCTGTTGGAAGACTCATAAACGGATGCCATGGAAGCATGGATGACCACATAGCCGTTTACCTTGTAATTGGTGGTAATGGGCGCAATGACATTGAGCATGGCTTCGTCATAATAATTGAAAAAATTGCTGACATTGTAGTAAGAATTCGCGGTGAGCGTCGGGTCGAAATTTTCGATAATCACCACTTCATCCACGTTGAGAGGATACTCCGTGGTAAGTACCATACGGCCGGACGGGTTAATAATCCAGATGTCGGAGTCTAAATAAACGGACAGGGCATCCAGCTGGTTTTTTACAGACTCTAAGGAAGTATCACTGGTATACAGACCGGAGCCGTACCTGTCTGCAATCAGTGTAGCCTCAGAATAGAGTGTATTCGCTTTTTCTCTGGTAAGCTGTTCTACCGTCAGCTTCGGCACAAAAACGGAAATAATAATAAACCCGAAGATGCCGAAGATGACATAGGCAAGCAGGAATTTTAAATACAGCGTTTTTTTCATTGCTTAATTTCCTTTTACCTCGAATTTATAACCGATGCCCCATATGGTGGAAATTTTCCAGGAGTCGTGGTCCTTGATTTTTTCCCGCAGCCTTTTGATATGTACGTCAACGGTGCGGGTGTCGCCGATATATTCATAGCCCCAGATCTGGTCCAGGAGCTGCTCTCTGGTGAAAACATGGTTGGGAGAGGACGCTAAGAAGTACAGAAGCTCCAGCTCCTTGGGGGGCATGTCCACTGTGTGACCCATATAAATAACGGAGTAATTGGTCTGGTTGATGATTAAATCCGGATATTCCACGCATTTTTCGCTGACAGCGGGTTTGGCGGGAGCGGCCGGTTTGTAACGGCGCAGAACTGCCTTTACGCGGGCAACCAGTTCCTTGGAGTCAAAGGGCTTTTCCATGAAATCGTCCGCACCCATTTCCAGTCCCAGCACCTTATCAAAGACTTCGCCCTTGGCGGAGAGGATAATAATGGGAACCTGGTTTTTGGCGCGTACTTCACGGCAGACCTGATAACCGTCGATACCGGGAAGCATGAGGTCTAATAAAATCAGGTTGGGCTCAAAGGTATTTACGGCAGAAAGGGCGGATTCACCGTCCCCCACAATCATGGTTTCAAAGCATTCTTTTGTGAGATACAGGGAAATCAGCTCCGCAATATTTTCATCGTCATCCACGATTAAAATTTTCTGTTTGCTTACCATAGAAGCCTCCTTTTCAAATTCTGTTTATGAGTTACTTGAAGGTTACGATTGTGACACCTGCGTCACCTTCGCCGTATTCGCCTAAGCGGTATTCTTTTACATACTTTAACCGCTTCAAGTGGTTCTGAACGGCGCTTCTGAGAGCGCCGGTGCCTTTGCCGTGCACTACGCGGACAGTGTTTAAGTGGGACAGGTAGGCGTCATCTAAATATTTATCCAGTGCTGCAACCGCTTCATCGCAGGTCATGCCAAGCAGGTTGATTTCGGGAGAAATCGTCATGGACTTGGAAAGACCGGACCTGCCGTTTCCCTTGCCGAAGCTCTGGGGCTTTAAGGATTTGGAGGACTGGGTTGCCGTATCGTCATCCGCAAGCAGCATCAGGTCATTGACGTTCACGGAAGAACGCATAATGCCGCACTGCACGAAAAGATTGCCCTTGGCATCGGGCAGGGTGCTTACGGTTCCCTTTAAGCCTAAGGAAATGACCTTGACGGAGTCGCCCTTTTTCAGCTTTTTCGGGTCTAACTTCGGAGCGCTCTGCTTCGGCGGCGTCTTTAAGGAAAGACGGTCGTTCTTTTCATCAATTTTCTTGCGCAGGTTCTGACGCCTGGTTTCCAGCTGCTTGATATCGGTACCGGCATTGGCCTTGTTGAAACTGGAAATGGTTTCGTCTGCCACGTCCTTGGCTTCCTGCAGGATATTGCGGGCTTTTTCGTTGGCTTCCCGTAAAATGCGGTCCTTTGCCTGGTCGATTTTCTCGTTTTTCGCTTTTAACTGCTGCTCTAAGGTCTTGATGCGTTCCTTGTAGGCAGTGATTTCTTCTTTTTCTTTTTCGATGTTCTTCCGGCTGTTTTCCAGATTGGCAATGACATCCTCGAAGCTCTCGTCCTCTTTGCTGATCTGTTCCTTTGCGGCATTGATAATGTCGTCGGAAAGCCCTAACTTGGAAGAAATGGCAAAGGCGTTGCTTTTGCCGGGAATGCCGATTAACAGCTTATAGGTGGGACGCAGGGACTCCACGTCAAACTCACAGCAGGCATTTTCCACAAAAGGAGTGGAAAGCGCATAGAGCTTCAGCTCGCTGTAGTGGGTGGTCGCCATGGTCCGGATGCCCCTGTCGTGCAGATGATTTAAGATGGCAATGGCAAGAGCCGCACCCTCCGTAGGGTCCGTGCCGGCGCCCAGCTCATCAAAGAGGCACAGGGAATCTTCATCCGCATGCGCTAAGATGTCCACGATGGTCACCATGTGGGAAGAGAAGGTGGAAAGGCTCTGCTCGATACTCTGTTCGTCGCCGATATCCGCGTAAACCTCCCGGAAAACGGAAAGCACGGAGCGGTCGGCGGCGGGAATATGAAGCCCGGCCTGTCCCATGAGGGTAAACAGTCCCACGGTTTTTAAGGAAACCGTTTTACCGCCGGTATTGGGACCGGTGATGATCAGCAGATCAAAATCCTTTCCCAGGGTAATGTCAATGGGGACGACTTTCTTTTTGTCAAGCAGCGGGTGTCTGCCCTTTCGTATCCGGATGGCATGGTCTTCTTCAAACAGCGGCATGGTGCCGTTGTAATCCAGAGCGAGCTTGCCCTTGGCGAAAATAAAATCCAAGGTGGTCATGACCTTCTGCCCTGCCGCCATTTCGGCGGTATGCTCGCCTGCCATAGCGGAAAGCTCCGCTAAAATTTTCTCGATTTCCTTCTGCTCTTCGATGCCGAGCTGGCGCAGCTTGTTGTTTAATTCCACAACGGCGGCTGGCTCGATAAAGAATGTGGAGCCGGTGGAGGACTGGTCGTGGACCATACCGGAAACCTGTCCCTTGTACTCTGCCTTGACCGGCAGACAGTAACGGTTGTCACGCATGGTGATGACAGCGTCCTGCAGGTAGGTGCGCAGGGAGCCGTTTACCATGGAATTTAACTGGGAATGAATTTTCTCGCCGGTAAGGGCAATCTCCCTGCGGATATGCTTGAGCGCGGGGCTGGCATCATCTGCCACTTCCTCCTCGGATAACAGGCACCGGCGGATTTCTTCGGAAACCGGTGTGAGGGGGGAGAGGGCATCAAAATAAGAAGACAGGGAATCTCTTTTCTCAGTGTCCTTGTCCTCTCTGCCATATGCCTTGATACGGGCGGTATTTTCTAAAAAATCAGCAATTTTAATCAGCTCGGGAGCTGTTAGGGAGCTGCCGATACCAAGGGATTTTAAGGAATATCCCAAATCCCTGTTGCCGCCGAAGGAAGTACTTCCGAAGCGCAGCAGCCTTGAGAGCGCATCCGCCGTTTCCTGCTGGGCGGTGCGGATGGCATGTATATCCGTGTCGGGAACAAGGCTGCGGCAGCATGCCTTTCCCGGTTCGGAGTCGGCTTTTTCGATAAGCCGGTGGATTATCTTATCAAATTCAAGAGTGTGTAATGCTTTATTGTTCATCTTTTTCCTTTACCATATCGTTAATCAGGTCCATGATGGTGGAAATGGCGCTGAGCTGGTGGCTCTGCTTCATGGCGCTGATATAGCTCTGTCTGTTGCAATACAGCTCCTGCACTTTTTCCACTAAAAGAGTATCCGTGAGGTCGTCTTCGTCAACAACCATGGAAAATCCCTGTGCTTCAAAGGAACGTGCATTGAGTAACTGGTCGCCCCTGCTCTTGGAAGAGGGCAGAGGAATTAAAATATTGGGTTTGCCGAGAGCCAAAAGCTCGCAGATGGCATTGGCACCTGCACGGGAAATCACCAGGTCCGCCATGGCGAAAACATCCTTTAACTCGGCTTTCAGGTATTCAAACTGCTTGTAGCCGGGTGTGTTCAATAAAAGATTGTCCATTTTGTCCTTGCCGCAAAGGTGAACGACCTGAAAATCCTTTAAGAGAGCGGGCAGGGCATCCCGGACGGCTTTGTTGACGCTGGCTGCGCCCTGACTGCCGCCGATAACCATAATAACCGGCTTGTTAGCAGTAAAACCGCACATGTCGAGTGCTCTGACTTTATCACCGGTGAAAAGCTCCTCGCGCACGGGGGAACCGGTAAGAACGGCTTTTTTCTCCGGCAGTAGCTTAACGGTTTCCGGAAAGTTGCAGCAGATTTTGGTAGCTGCACCTAAGCAGAGCTTGTTGGCAAGTCCCGGCGTCATGTCGGACTCATGCAGGATACAGGGAATATGCAGGGTATGGGCAGCACGTACCACGGGCACACTGACAAAGCCTCCCTTGGAAAATACCACATCGGGCTTGAGCTCCTTCAGAATTTTATGTGCCTGGGCAAAGCCCTTCATGACACGGAAGGGGTCGGTAAAATTCTTTGGGTCCATGTAACGGCGGAACTTTCCGGTGGAAATGCCGTAATACGGTATGCCGAAGTCGGCAATGAGCTTTTTCTCGATTCCGTCATAGGAGCCCATATAATATACTTCAAAACCCGCTGCCTGCAGATGAGGCAGAAGAGCTAAATTCGGTGTAACGTGTCCGGCGGTGCCCCCGCCTGTCAGTACGATTTTCTTCATAATAATCCTTCCATTTCCGAATGACAGGTTTCGCCTAAATTCATCTGAAACGCTGCCTTGTTTGAAATCTTTTACTGCTGCTGCATGGATTCCAACGCTCTTGCAAGCTGGTCGGGGCAGGATGTGGACTTGTAACCGCAGCGAATACCCTTTAACTTTTTGATGGCGTCTTCGGGCTTCATGCCCTCCACCAGACGGGAAATGCCCTGCAGATTGCCGTTGCAGCCTCCCGTAAAGCTTACGGAATCAATAATTCCATCCTTGATTTCTATATCAATGGCAGAAGAACAGGTGCCGCTTGTCTTATATTTCATAATCATGACCTCCCAAATGAAACAAATTTTAATCTAAAATAAAATTATAGCAGAAATATGTATAAAAATCAAAATATTTGTGGAACCTGCAGGAATATTGTCAACGAATTTCCGTATACAACATATTGTTACTTCCCTATAAAAGAGATAAAATGTAGAAAATGTGTTTAAGGAGGGAATTATGTTAGCTACATTTCAAAAAGAACTGCTGTTAAGCAGTCTGATGTTTGTTTTTTTAGTATGCAGCATACTGGGTAAAATTATGTTGGGAGTCCTCTATCAGAATATGATTAAAGAGACGGAAAATATGCGTGCCACGAAGAATAAAAGGCTGAAACAGTGCAAATTAAAATTTGTGAACTGTTACCGCTTAAACCACGGCGTGGCAAACGTGCCGGTTTTTGTGGACAAGTACCTAAACCAGATGAAAATAGGGCCGGTTTCCGTGAATACCTTTTATCATCTGTGCGGACAGACCATGCTTCTGTCGGTGCTCTGCGCCGGAATTGCGGTCTGCCGCAGCATCACGAAAAGCGCCGGTCTGTTTGCCGTTCTTCCTTATTATATAGTCAGTTTTCTGGGATTGTATCTGCATTTTGCCGTATCGGCGGTCGTGGACATCCGGGGCAGGCGCCGGGTGTTGAAAATTAATCTTGTGGATTTTCTGGAAAACCATATGTCCATGCAGCTTGCGGAAGCGGAGCTTACGGAGGAGGCGGAAGAGGCGCAGGATATCCGGACGACACAGAAAACGGAGGGAAGAGTAAAACCTAAGACAACGGCTGTCACAAGGGAGGAAGAACCGGAGCCGCAGGAGGCATTTTCTTCCATGAACGAGAAGGAGCTGGAGGAACTCTTAAAGGAGTTTCTCACATTGTAGAAAGCATAATAGGACATAAGTACGTGTTTGCACCATAATCGAATATCAATTTCTTGCTTTCGGAGGCTTATTTTGCGCAATTTTCCCCCATATTTGCGCAACTTTACCTTGAATTTTGCATATAATTCTGCTACACTTGGGTTTGGTTAATTTAGGAATGCCTTTTGAACAAGGGAAAGGAAGTAATGATATGAGTACAAAAGTTACATTTGACTATGGTAAGACAAGTCCTTTCATTTCTGCAGGAGAGATTGAAAAGATAAAGAAGCAGACTCTGGATGCAAAGGAGGTTCTGCTTTCTAAAAGCGGTGCAGGCAACGACTTTTTAGGCTGGATTGACCTGCCCGTTAATTATGACAAGGAAGAGTTTGCAAGAATCAAAGAAGCAGCAAAGAGAATCCAGGCTGATTCCGATGTCCTTTTAGTAATCGGTATCGGCGGTTCCTACTTAGGAGCACGCGCAGCCATCGAATCGTTAAGACACAGCTTCTACAACATGGTAGACAAGAGCATCCGCAAGACACCGGAAATTTATTATGTAGGAAACTCCATCAGCTCTACCTATATTAAGCACCTTATGGATGTAGTGGGAGACAGAGATTTCTCCATCAACATGATTTCCAAGTCCGGTACCACCACAGAGCCCGCTATCGCGTTCCGTGTATTCAAGGAAATTTTGGAAAAGAAATACGGCAAGGAAGAGGCTGCAAAGCGTATTTACGCAACCACCGACAAGGCGAAGGGAGCCCTGAAGCATGTAGCGGATGAAGAAGGTTACGAAACCTTTGTTGTTCCCGATGATGTAGGCGGACGTTTCTCCGTTCTGACCGCAGTAGGTCTTCTTCCCATCGCAGTCAGCGGTGCCGATATCGACAAGCTGATGGAAGGTGCTGCAAGCGGCAGAAAGCTTGCTCTGGAAAATGATTTTGAAGAAAATGATTCTCTGAAATATGCGGCACTCCGCAACATTTTATTAAGAAAAGGCAAGAAGGTTGAAATCCTGGCAAACTATGAACCCTGCCTGCACTATGTTTCCGAATGGTGGAAGCAGCTATTCGGCGAAAGCGAAGGCAAGGATCAGAAGGGTATCTTCCCCGCAAGTGTGGACCTTACCACAGACCTGCACTCCATGGGACAGTTCATCCAGGACGGCTCCCGCATTATGTTTGAAACCGTTATGAACGTAGAAACCCCGAAGGAAGAGCTTACCATCAACGAAGAGCCGGTTGATCTGGACGGTCTGAACTACTTAGCAGGCAAGACGGTTGATTTCGTAAATAAGAGCGCTATGAACGGTACCATTTTGGCACATACCGACGGTCAGGTTCCCAACTTCATCGTAAACATCCCCGAAATCAACGAATTCTACTTAGGACAGTTGTTCTATTTCTTCGAGTTTGCATGCGGTGTCAGCGGATACTTAAACGGTGTAAATCCTTTCGATCAGCCCGGTGTGGAAAGCTACAAGAAGAACATGTTCGCACTGCTCGGAAAGCCCGGCTACGAAGAACGCAGGGCAGAACTTCTTCCCAGATTATAAGCTATACAATTTAAAAAAATGCATTATAATAAAACGCAGGTACCTCGGCATCTGCGTTTTATTGCGCTATGGGAAATTTCGTCGAATTGGCCTAAACACCTGATTTGATAATAGAATGGAGAAAGGAATAAATCTTATGGATAAAGTAAAGATTGTCATATTAGAAAGGAACAGTGTCGGTGTGGACACACCGGTAGACTGCTTTGAAGAGCTGGGCGAGGTTACCTGCTATCCCAACACCACCACGGCAGAGGAAGTAAGAGAGCGCACGAAGGATGCGGATATTATAGTGGCAAATAAGGCGCGCCTGAATGAGGAGTCCTTAAGGGAGTCCCCCGATGTAAAGCTTATCTGCGAATTTGCCACCGGTTTTGACAACTGCGATCTTACTTATTGCAACAGCCGTGGTATCAAGGTTGCCAATGTGGCGGACTACTGCACGGATATGGTAGCACAGCATACATTTACCCTGATGCTTACCCTTTTGCAGAAGCTTCCCCATTATGATGAATATGTAAAATCCGGTGCCTATGCAGCGCAGGACCGTTTTTCCAATTTTGATGAGCCATTTACGGAGCTGGCCGGCAAAACCTGGGGCATCGTGGGCATGGGACATATCGGCAAAAAGGTGGCGCAGATTGCCACTGCCTTTGGCTGCCGTGTGATTTTCCACTCCGTAACCGGCAAGAGTACCGTCACAGAATACGAACAGGTGGATAAGGATACTCTGTTAAGAGAAAGTGATTTCCTTTCCCTGCACTGCCCGCTGAGCGATTTAACCCGGGATTTTATTGACAAAGAAGCGCTCCGGAAAATGAAAAAAACCGCAGTGCTTGTGAACGTGGCAAGAGGCCCCGTGGTGAACAATGCCGATTTGTACGATGCTCTGATGAATGGGGAAATCATGGCAGCAGGCTTAGACGTACTGGAAAAGGAGCCGCTGCAGCTTTCCAATCCTTTGAGTAAAATTAAGGACAGCAACCGGTTAATCATTACGCCGCATCTGGCATGGGCAAGTGTGGAAGCCCGTTTCCGCTGCGTGAACGAAGCATACTTAAATGCGAAGGCATTTTTGAACGGAGAGCTGCGCAATATAGTGAATGCGTAGATACCGACAGAAAAGAAAGAGGATGAATATGATAAATAAGTGCAAAGAATTGATGATAAAGTACCGGGAAATTCTGGTTTACCTCATTGTGGGTGTGCTCACCACCATCGTTTCCTGGGTGGTATGCTTTTTACTGAAGCTTCCGCTTGACCCCACTGTCACCTGGCAGAATTTTGTAATCAACACCGGCGGCTGGCTTGCCGGCGTACTGTTTTCCTATCCGCTGAACCGGAAATTGGTGTTCAAGAGCACCAATCCCCATGTGGTAAAGGAATTTTTACAGTTTGCCGGTTCCACCGTATCCACCTGGCTGCTTGATATTGTCATCATGGAAGTAACGGTCAACGTGCTTCACATGGATTACTGGATTGCTAAGATTTTCATTTCCGCAGTTTTAGTTACCATTATCAACTATGTGCTGCGTAAGGTTCTGATTTTTAATAAGAAGAAATAGAGTTTATTTACCAAATCCGAATAAGCCTTTCTTTTCGTAGGGCTCTGCCTCTACGGAAAGAAGCTTGTAACCGGTGGGTTCCATTACTTCCTGCAGCTTTGCTTCGTCTAAAGGCTCTTCGCTGATAATCTCGCATTCGCCCTTGGAATGGGAAGAATTTACCTTCTTTACCTTGAATGCCTGGCGAATTGCATCGTTTACATGGGATTCACACATCCCGCACATCATACCGTCAATTTTTAATGTTGTCTTTGTCATAGTTTTTTCTCCTTTTTTATTTTTGCTATATGGTTATTGATATAACTTACAGAAATTTAACCGCAGGGCATTGGATACCACACAGAAGCTGGAAAGGCTCATGGCCGCGGCGCCGAACATGGGATTTAAGGTAAGCCCCAGACTTACAAATACACCGGCTGCCAGAGGGATACCGATGATATTGTAAATAAATGCCCAGAACAGGTTCTCATGGATGTTGCGGAGAGCGGAGCGGCTTAATTTGATTGCTGCGGGCACATCTGCGAGGGTGCTCTTCATCAGTACCACATCCGCTGCGTCAATGGCTACATCTGTACCGGCGCCGATGGCAATGCCGATATCGGCAGAGGTAAGAGCGGGTGCATCGTTGATGCCGTCACCCACCATGGCAACCTTGCCTTTTTTCTTAAGGTTGCGGATAACGGCTTCCTTGCCGTCCGGCAGAACACCGGCAATGACCTCGTCCACACCGGCTTCGATACCGATAGCTTTCGCACTTCTTTCGTTGTCGCCGGTCAGCATAACCACATGGATACCCATGCTCCGCAGTCTTTTAATAGCAGCGGGACTGTCCTCACGGATGGCATCCGCAACAGCGATAAAGCCTAAGAAGCGGCTGCCTTTTAAGAAGGCAAGAGGTGTTTTGCCCGCTGAGGCAAGCTCGTCTGCTTTCTTTTTGTCTGCCTCGGAAACAGAGGTACGGCTTTCCATAAATTTCATACTGCCGCCGCAGAGGGCTTCACCCTGCAGGGAAGCGGTCAGGCCGTTGCCGGGGAGAGCGGTGAAATCGGAAACATCGTCCGCTTTGAGAGCATGCTCTGTGCCGTAATCACAGACGGCTTTTGCCAGAGGATGCTCACTTTTCTGCTCCAAAGAGAAAGCGGTCTGTAAAAGCTCTTCTTCGGAAACACCGTCAGCCGGGCAGATATCGGTGACCTTCGGTTCTCCTTTGGTGATGGTGCCGGTTTTATCCAGGGCAATGATTTTGACCTTGCCGGCTTCTTCCAGGGAAACGGCAGTTTTAAAGAGAATACCGTTTTTGGCGCCCAGACCGTTGCCAACCATAATGGCGACGGGAGTGGCAAGTCCCAGCGCACAGGGGCAGCTTATAACCAGAACGGAGATGGCGCGGGCAAGCGCATAGGGGAAGGTCTGCCCGATAAGCAGCCAAACAATCAGGGTAATCAGGGAAATGGTCATAACCACCGGCACAAAAACACCGGAAACCTTATCCGCAATTTTCGCAATGGGAGCCTTGGTGGCGGAAGCATCCTTCACCATTTTGATAATCTGGGAAAGGGTGGTGTCCTCACCGACACGGGAGGCTTCGCATGTTAAAAATCCGGACTGGTTTATGGTGGCGGCAGAAACCATGTCGCCCGTTACCTTGTCCACGGGAACGCTTTCCCCGGTGAGAGCCGCTTCATTTACGGCTCCGCTGCCGTCCGTCACAATGCCGTCCACGGGAATGCTCTCGCCGGGACGCACCACAAAAATGTCACCTTTCTTAACCTGCTCAATGGGAACCGTCACTTCCCTGCCGCCCCGGAGGAGTACGGCGGTCTTAGGAGCCAGCTTCATAAGGCTCTTTAGGGCGGAGGTGGTCCTGCCTTTGGAATGGGCTTCCAGCATTTTACCCAAAGTAATCAGGGTTAAAATCATGGCGGCGGACTCAAAATAAAATTCGTCCATCAGCACCATGATGCGGTCCATGTCCATTTTTACATAGGCATCCGACATCATAAACAGGGCAGCTACGCTCCAGATAAAGGAAGCGGAGGAGCCTAAGGCAACCAGCGTGTCCATGTTGGGAGCACGGTGCAGGAGTCCCTGAAAGCCGCTGATGAAAAACCGCTGGTTAATCACCATGATAATGCCGGCAAGCAGAAGCTCGATGAGTCCCATTGCCATGTGGTTGTCTGCGAGGAAGGACGGCAGCGGCCATCCCCACATCATATGTCCCATGGAAAAGTACATGAGAATTAACAGAAAAATCAGGGAGGCGATAAAACGCTTCCTGAGAGCAGGCGTTTCCGTATCCTTTAATTCATCGGCTTCCTCGGAAACGGAAGCATTCTTTTTATCTAAGGAAGCCTTGTATCCGGCTGCCTTTACGGCTGCCATGATATCTTTGGAAGAGGCAGTTCCTTCCACTCCCATGGAATTGGTCAGCAGATTGACGGCGCAGGTCGTAACACCCGGTACCTTGGAAACCGCTTTTTCCACGCGGGCACTGCAGGCTGCACAATGCATGCCGCTTACATGATATTGTTCCATATAGTATCCTTCCTTTTCTATAAAATAAAAATAGGTCATTTCCGTAAATAAGCTGACCGGCTACCGCATCAGCTTCTGCAGCGTTGTAACCAGTTCGTCAATCACTTCATCCTTGCCGTCACGGATATCCCTGGCAACACAGGTGTGGATGTGGCTGGCAAGGAGTTCTTTATTAAAGGCATTGACGGCGGCGCTGACGGCAGCGGACTGGGTTAAGATATCGTTGCAGTACGCATCGTCCTCGATCATGGACTGGATGCCACGGATTTGTCCTTCTATTCTTTTCAGACGGTTTAAAAGCTTTTTTTTCTGCTCCTCCGTCCGCATGGTATTTTTATCGCTGCAACAACAGTGTCTGTTATTTCCGCTCATAATAATCCTGACTCCTCCTGAATGGTGCTGTATACCCTGCCGGGGTATCTAAAAGATATACCCCCACGGGGTATTTGTCAAGAAAAATAAATTCATTTTTGCACATCTTTCAGGTGATTTTACAAAAGCTATTGGAAGATTTTTTTCGGTGTGTTATAATTTTTAAGTTAATGAAAAAGAGAGGATGAATACGTATGCTTCCATATTTTTTCCCGGATAAACTTCCGGTTATTGCGTTTGCGGGCATTCTTTTTACCTTTGCGGCTACTTGTATTTTTATCAGTAAGTTTGCGGGAATTCTGCCAAAGGATCAGGGCAGGGAATTCGCCGTGGACGGCAAAAAATCCGCTGGCAAACCGAGAGGAGCGGGCATTATCTTTGTACTGGTATTTGCGGTGTGCACACTTTTGTTTTCCGATATCAGCCTTGAGCTCTGCATTTACCTGATACTGACCGTTATCGAAATGCTGACCGGCTTTTTTGATGATACGGCGGAAAAACCATGGGGAGAGTGGAAAAAAGGCATTCTGGATTTATTGGTGGCAGTGGCGGTTTCCGCTACCTACATTTATTACAACGGCTGCGGCATTACCTTCTTCAGTATGGATTTTACCCTTCATCCGGCGATATTTATGATTTGCTCCATCATTCTGGTATGGGTGTCCATCAATGTGACGAACTGCGCCGACGGCGTGGACGGGCTCTCCGGTACGCTTACCATTGTGACTCTCACGACGATTTATCTGATTGGAAAATTATTGAATACGGGAAATGATTTGTATTTTTCCATACTTTTATTCATAGCATGTATTTTGGGATATCTGTGGTACAATGCAACACCCAGCCGGCTTTTGATGGGGGATGCGGGTTCCAGGGCCATGGGTGTTTTTATCAGTATCGCCGCCTTAAAGACGGGAAGCCCGTTCCTGTACATTCCGGCTGCTTTTATGCTGATTGCGGACGGCGGACTGGGGCTGCTTAAGGTTTCCCTGATCCGTGTCTTTAAGATTCATATTTTAAGAAATACATTAACACCGCTTCATGATCACGTAAGAAAAAAGAAAGGCTGGTCCAATACGCAGACGGTATTCCGGTTTGCCATCCTGCAGATTGTAATATCTGCGGCTGTCATATACGGTCTGCAGCTCGTCTTAAAGTAAAACAGTTAGTATGGGGATCGGAAAAGGAAAATAAATATGGGGAAATATTCAGAGGGAAAAGATTATAAGGTTATTGCGTTTATCGTTGCTTTTTTTCACAATGACGAGCGCATGGATATGATACGGGCGGTAGCAAGGGAATGCGGAAAGCATAACTGCAAGGTTGTGTTTTATTCCACTTTGTCCGATTTTTACAATCATGACCTGACGGATATGGGAGAAAAGAAGATTTTTGATGCCGTGTCCGTGGAGAGGTACGATGCGGTTGTACTGATGGCAGAGTCTTTCAAGCAGGATGAGGACTACCTGCGTATGGTAAAGAAGGCGCAGGAGGCAGGAGTGCCGGTTGTCAGTGTGGACAAGGAGCTGACAGGCTGCATCAATATCCACTTTGATTATAAAAGTGTTTTCCGGGAGATTGTGGAGCATATGATAGAATACCACGGTTACCGGAAAGTGAATTTTATTGCCGGTTTCCGGAATAACACTTTTTCAGACGATCGTCTTGCGGTTTACCGGGAGGTGCTGGAACGAAACGGCATTCCGTATGACCCGGAGCGGGTTTATTACGGTGAATTCTGGAGTGATCCGACCCTGCAGGCCATGGAGGAGATGGGAAAAAAGGGTTTCGATGATATAGATGCCATAATCTGCGCTAATGATATTATGGCGATTGTGGTGGGCAATTACCTGATGGAGCACGGCTACCGTATTCCGGAAGATATTGCGGTCAGCGGTTTTGACGGTATCCGCATGGAGAAATACTGTGTTCCCCGGCTGACGACGGGAATATACAATCTGGAAGGCTTCATTAACACATTTTTTCATATTATTGATGAGGAGCTACAGAAAGAGGACTGTCCGAAGGACTGGACGATTTACAACAAAATGCAGCTGGGAAGATCCTGCGGCTGCGACGGTGCCCTGCCGGAGCATGCTGCCTTTGAAATGGTACGGTTAAAACAGGATATGGATTCGGAGATTAAATTCCAGGGAACCATGGGCCAGATGGTTACCAACTTTGCCAACACGGAGAGCGATACCAAGGTTTTCCTGGAAATGCCCCAGTATATTAAGGACATGCGGTATAAGGATTTCTGGTATTGCATGAATGTCCTTGCATTTAAGGCAGAGGACACCAATTATGCCGCAAAAATGAAAGTTATGCATTACCACTGTTCGGAAACGGAGGGAACCGGCGGCGAAAAAAACATTGACATGGATTTCGGGGAGCTGATACCGGATTTGGATACTTACCTGCAGAAGACGGATTACCTGCTGGTCATGACCATGCATATGGAGGGAAAAACTACCGGTTATACAGTGCTGAACTTCGATATAGAAGAATTCTGGGCAACCGCCTATGCAACTTTTCTGGTGAATTTCCGCCATCTGCAGGAAATGCGCAATACATATCGCATGATGCTGGATACCTACCAGAAGGATCCACTGACCGGACTCTACAACAGAACAGGCTTTTACCATGTGGTACAAACACTGATGGTAAATTCCTCCGATCTGGAAATGAGTGTTATAATGATGGATATGGACCACCTGAAAATGATCAACGATAACTTCGGACACATGGAAGGGGATTATGCACTGCAGACTCTGGGAAATATTGTGAAGAACAGCGTCGGACAGGAATTGGCTGCCCGCATCGGTGGAGATGAATTTTTAATTGTGATGACCGGGGAGAGTACATCGGAGCGTGCAGAGGTGATTGCCAACACGGTGAGAGAAGGTATCCGGCAGCACAATCTGCAGCACCCTGACAAGGGGTATGAACTTCAGGCGAGCATCGGCACCTATACCAACCACGTAGGCAACCATATGCTGGACTACTTTATGAAAAAAGCGGACGATGTTATGTATGCCATCAAATACTGTCACCACAGGGAAGTGCCTGTGACACAGGAACCGTAAAAAAATACCGGGCATTCTGCCCGGTATTTTTTTGCCCTGAAACATCATACATATGTATAGACAGTGTGTTTGCAGGGTATGGCATGTTAAATTATATCTGGGCTTTTATGATTTTGGTGGGGATAGTCTATGCGGCGTTTACCGGCAATATGGCAGCCGTGACGGATGCGGCGCTTTCCTCCGCCGGAGAAGCGGTTTCATTGTGCATTACCATGGCAGGGGTCATGGCATTGTGGATGGGACTGATGAAAATTGCGGAAAAATCGGGGCTGATTGCCCGGCTTACCACCGGAATACAGCCCTTATTGTCCTTTCTTTTTCCGGATATTCCGAAAAAACATGAGGCAAGGCAGTATATTGCCACAAACTTCATTGCCAATATATTAGGGCTTGGCTGGGCATGCACCCCGGCGGGCCTAAAAGCCATGGAGGCGCTGGCAAAGCTGGAAGAAGAGCGCGGCACGCCCGGCTTCGGAAACCGGAGCAGCAGCGCCGGATATACGGGAGAAAGAAGCACCGCTTCGGGGCTGGAAACAGGATGCAGCGGGGAGCGCGTGGCAAGCCGGGAAATGTGCACATTTCTTATTCTGAACACTTCGTCCCTTCAACTCATTCCGGTGAACATGATTGTGTACCGTACCCAGTACGGCAGCGCCAGTCCCACCGCCGTTATTGCACCGGCTATTCTGGCTACCCTTGTCAGTACCGCAGCGGCGATTGTGTTCTGCCTGTTTTACGGCAGACGTCAGAAAAGGAGATAACCATGGCAAATGTCTTTGCAAATTTTTCCTCCATCATTATACCGGTTGTTATTTTTTACATAGTTGCCCAGGGAATTTTCTCGAAAATCAAAGTATATGAAGAATTTATAGAAGGCGCTAAGGACGGATTAAAAACGGTAGTTCAGATTTTACCCACTCTGGTGGGGCTGATGGCAGGTGTCGGGGTGCTGCGTGCCTCCGGCTTTATGGGGGCGCTTGGCAGGCTGCTTGGCGGCGTGACGGAGCGCATCGGCATTCCTGCGGACATTGTACCCCTTGTGCTGGTAAAAATGTTTTCTTCTTCGGCGGCAACCGGACTGGTGCTGGATATTTTCAAGACCCACGGCACGGATTCTTACATCGGCATGCTCACTTCCATTCTGATGAGCTGCACGGAAACGATTTTTTACACCATGTCCGTGTATTTTCTGGCGGCAAAGGTAACCAAAACACGGTATACGCTTGCCGGAGCCCTGTTTTCTTCCTTCGTGGGGCTCATAGCCAGTGTCATTCTCACGGGCTGGATATGCTGAAAGCGGAAGATACTGAAAAAGCGGGGCAGATGTCCCGCTTAGATGAGTCCGTAGGTTCTTAAAAGGAACAGCCAGACGGTAATGGAAAAAGAACTTAAGAAGGTGGTGGAAACCACCACACTGGAGGTTAACGTACCGTCATGCCCCATGTTTTTAGCCATAATATAACAGCTTACGGTGGTAGGCGCTCCCAGCATAATGAGAACGGCTACCATTTTTTCGTCCCGGAAACCGAGCGCCGCCGCTATGGGAAGCAGAAGGGCGGGCTGGATAATCAGCTTTATTAAGGAAGAAACAATGGTGGGACGGATTTGCTTTATGGCTTTTTTTCCCTCAAAACCGGCGCCCAGACCGATAAGGGCGAGCGGCGTGGCAAGAACGGAAATATTACTTAAGGTTTTGCCGAGCATGGAGGGAATGGGAAGCCGTATCAGGGATGCCAGCATGCCCAGGGCGATGCCGATGATAATGGGATTGGTGAGAATGCCCCTGACGGACTTCTGCAAGGATTTTTTGTTAAGTCCGCCGGAGGACGGACCGGTAAATGAAAGGACAAGCACCGCCGCAATGTTGTAAAGCGGAACGGTGCCGATAATCATGAGGGGCGCCATTCCGGCATTGCCGTAGATGTTCTGGATATAAGCAACTCCCAGCACGGCGGCGCTGCCGCGGTAGGATGCCTGAATAAATTCGCCCATGGTATCTTTATTTTTACAGAAAAAGTGGGAAACAACCCAGATTACCACGATACAGGAGAGGGTGGCAAGGAAACAGTAGAGCACATATGTGGTGTCCCAGACCTTGTAGAAATCCGACTCTGCAATGTCACGGAATAAAAGGACGGGTAGGGTTATCTTATAGTTGAAGCTGTTCAGGGTTTTTACGAAGGGCTCATCCACTACCTTAAGCCGGCGTAGCACATAGCCCAAAACCATCATTAAAAAAACAGGTACTGTTGCATTCAGACTGAAAATCAGATTTTCCATAGCTCTCTCCTCCATGGAGAGTATAGAAGGAAATCCGAGGTTTGTCAACGAAACAGCAGCTCCCGCAGGGTGGTGAAGTCGGCGGGACCGGTTTCCAAAAAGAATTTGTGGAAGCGTAAATCGGAATATTCCTCCTGCCACAGTTCCCGGGCGGTGTCCTGCAGGCGCAGGATTTCCAGATAGCCGATGTAGTATTTCATGTAGTTGGCAGGCTCCTCCGCAATGTATTCGTACACGTTCCGGGCAGTAACGGCATCCGAAATGCCGAGGGAAGAAAGCACATGCGCCACCTGCTCTAAGGAAGCGCCCTCATAGTGAATGGAAAAGTCTAACAGGGCAGAAAGGCAGAGCTGCATTTCCCGGTTGGCTTTTTCAATCCGGCAGCCGTAGGCAAGGTCCTCTGCCCTGTTTTCGGTATACAGTTCCGCTGCATAATCGTAGCCTTTCATTTCCACATAGACCGCCCAGCCCTCCTGATAACCGCCGTACCAAAGGAGCCGGCGCACCGGAGCGGTATCCGACGGCTGCCGGTAACGGGTGCTGTAGACAGATTGGTAAAGGTGTCCCGGGTAGCCTTCGTGAGCAAGGGTGGTGTAAAGCTCCAGCCCCTCCGGCGTACTTTTTTCATTGATGTAAATCACATTGTTTTCCGTATCATCCAGAGGCGGCGTCAGGTAAAAGGCAGGCGCACAATAGTCTTCTAATGCCGGGGAAACGGTTTTGACCGCCGCACCGGGCAGGGCGGCAGAGCCTCCGAAAAGGGAAGATACCTTTGTGGAGGGAAAAACGGGAAAATCCTCCTGCATCCTTTTCTGTAAATCGGCAAGCATGGCATCCGCATCCTTTAAGGGAAAAGCATTCTCCTTACGGGCGGACAGCCAGAGGACGGCGGCGTTGTCCCGCTCCTTAAGCAGGTTCTGCATTTCCCGGTAAGAGGTTTCAAAGCGGGTATACAGAAGGGCTTTCACCTCATCCATGCTGAGGGAGGAGCCGGTGTTTTTTTCAAAAAGCCAGGTATAATAACCGGTGCCCTGCGGAAGATAATACAAACCGGTGGGAATGGTTTCCCGTTCGGTGACAAGTCCGGCAAGACCTGTGGATAAATTGCGGTAGGCAGGCAGCATGACGGTGGATAACAGTTCGTTGTTTTCCTTTATGTAACGCACGGCTTCCTCATCCGACAGGATGCCGGCGGAAGCTAAGGCTGCCACCCGTTCTTCAAAAGTGGTCTGCAGAAAATGACTGCCGTCCGCAAGCGCTTCTTCCGATAAGATGGTATTGCACTGTTCCGCCACTTTTAAAAGGGAAGCATCCGCCTGGGGAATACCGGCATCTTTTTTCTCCGTTTCGTAGGTGAGCAGGGAAGAAAAATAAGCGCCGGTCTGGGAAAGCAGGGACAGGTAATCTTCCACGTCCCGTTTGTCGCGGAAGGTGTATTCCGCTAACAGAATGGGCAGCTCCGACTGCATGCCGGAGGAAGGGGAAAGAGGCTCCGCATAGTAGGGAAAGTCATAGCCCTTCCGGGACAGGGACAGCGACCGGGAAAGCAGAAGACAAGCATAGGCGGAGTCTTCGTCCAGCTTTTCCGGGGAAACGGAGGAAAGCACAGCCAGATACCGGTCCAAATCCCAGCGGGCTTCTTCCTCCGATGCCTGCGAATAACAGGACAGGACGGGCGTGTATTCCGTAATGCCGTAGTTTTCCGGTACGGCAACCGTATAGTGCATATTTAAGGTGTTTGCCGTCATTTCCTTTTCAAACATTTCTTTGGAAAAGGCATCGAAGCATTTCTGGTCCTTCCCGGATGAAAAGAGGAAAAAGGCGGACAGAAGCAGGGCGGGGATGAGAAGAAGGGGGAAAACTTTTTTAAGGGACAATCTATGTAACATATCATTTCCTATATATAAAAACTGTGTCTGTTTAATATATGAAAAAGAATACGCCATATGCTACTTCTCTTCCTAAAACTGAAAGATGCAGAATATTTCCCTGTAATTCATAGAATTCATGAGGTCGGTTCCTGTTGAAGAAAGAAAAAAAGTATGGTAAAGTATAAGCGATTATTAAAGTAAATCCACAGAAAGGCATGGGTAAAAACATGAATAATTTAGAACTGCAAAAAATGGCAAATGAAGTCCGTAAAGGTATTATCACCGCAGTTCATGCTGCAAAAGCAGGACATCCGGGCGGATCATTGTCAGCCGCAGACATGTTCACTTATCTTTATTTTGAAGAAATGAACATTGATCCTGCAAATCCCGATATGGAAAACAGAGACAGATTTGTACTGTCCAAGGGACACACCGCTCCCGGTCTTTACGCGACACTGGCAGAGAGAGGATTCTTTCCGGTGGAAGACCTCCCCACACTGCGTCATTTAGGTTCTTATTTACAGGGACATCCCTGCATCCACATTCCCGGCGTGGATATGTCCTCCGGATCTCTCGGACAGGGCATTTCCGCAGCAGTCGGTATGGCGCTCGGCGCAAAGCTGGACAATAAGGATTTCCGTGTATACACACTTTTGGGCGACGGAGAAATTCAGGAAGGACAGGTATGGGAAGCAGCTATGTTTGCAGGACACAGAAAACTTGACAACCTCTGCGTCATCGTTGACAACAACAACCTGCAGATTGACGGACCTGTTGATGAGGTCTGCTCTCCTTATCCCATTGACAAGAAATTTGAAGCCTTCAATTTCTATGTCATCAACATTGATGCCCATGATTTTGACCAGATAAGAAGCGCCATGAAGGAAGCAAAAGAAATGAAGGGCAAGCCGACCTGCATTATCATGCACAGTGTAAAGGGCAAGGGCGTATCCTTCATGGAAAACAATGCAGACTGGCACGGCAAGGCTCCGAACGACGAAGAGTATGCGGTAGCTATGGCAGATTTAGAGAAGATTGGCGAAGAACTTGAGAAAGCAGGTGAACAGTAATGGCAGATGTAAAGAAGATTGCAACCAGAGAAAGTTATGGCAACGCCTTAAAAGAACTTGCGGAAGAATTTCCCAACTTAGTAGTTCTGGATGCCGACCTGGCAGCCGCTACCAAGACCGGTATTTTCAAGAAAGCATATCCCGACAGACACATTGACTGCGGTATTGCGGAAAGCAACATGATGGGCATTGCGGCAGGACTTGCTACCGTAGGCAAAATTCCTTTCGCCAGCTCCTTTGCCATGTTCGCAGCAGGACGTGCTTTTGAACAGGTACGCAACTCCATCGGTTACCCGCATCTGAATGTAAAAATCGGGGCAACACATGCCGGTATTTCCGTCGGCGAAGACGGTGCAACCCACCAGTGTAACGAAGACCTGGCGCTGATGCGCACCATTCCCGGAATGGTTGTTATGTGTCCTTCCGATGATGTGGAAGCAAAGGCAGCCGTTCGTGCGGCGCTGGAATACGAAGGCCCCGTATATATCCGTTTCGGCCGTGCAGCCGTTCCCGTAATCAACGACAGACCCGAATACCATTTTGAAATCGGCAAGGGTGACGTTGTAAAGGAAGGTAAGGATGTTACCATCGTGGCAACCGGTATCTGTGTAGATTCCGCACTGGGCGCCGCTGAACTTTTGAAGGCAGAAGGCATTGATGCGGAAGTGGTAAACATCTGCACAATCAAGCCTCTGGATGAAGAGCTTATTGTAAAGAGTGCAAAGAAGACCGGTAAGGTCGTTACCGTAGAAGAGCATTCCGTAATCGGTGGATTAGGCAGCGCCGTATGCGATGCCCTCTGCAAGTCCTACCCGGTTCCCGTATGCAAGATCGGTATGCAGGATGTATTCGGCGAGTCCGGTCCCGCAGCTGCGCTGATTGAAAAGTACGGTCTGGATGCCAAGGGTGTCTGCAAGTCCGTAAAAGAATTCATAGGCAAATAAATTTTTCCATAAAAAACCTTCTTTGTTGCGTATCTATAGTAAAGAATGATAGAATATGCGCAAGGGAGGTTTTGTTATGAAGAAAAGAATGTTGACGAGTCTGCTCTGTATAGGTATGGTGGCTGCACTGGCAGCCTGTGGCACGGATATGCAGCCCATAGAGGGAACAAATGCCGGTGATGACCCGGAACGCAATGTGCTTCCGGTGGCACCGATCGGAACGGATATAGGGGAAGAGGAAATGAGCGGAGAAAAAGAAATCACGGCAGAGGAAATGGCACAGCTTAAGAACGGCATGAACGGCTTTGCGTTCCGTCTGTACGATGCCCTGCCCGGGGATGGCAACCGCTTTTATTCTCCCTACAGTCTCTGCAGTGCACTTGCCATGCTGAATGTGGGTGCGGACGGAGAAACAAAAAAAGAAATAGAAGAGACGCTGGGCATTACGGATTTTGAGGAATGGAATAAAGAAATGCAGGCGTATTTATCCAAAAACTGGACAGATGACACGTTTGTCACAACGGCAAATTCCCTGTGGATGGCAAAGGACGGCATCTGGGCGGAAAACATGGAGCAGGATTTTGCTACACCTGTCAAGAGGTATTATAAGGGCGAAGTTTACGAAGCGGATTTTGCTTCCCAGCCGGAATCGGTAGTAAAGGAAATCAATCAGTGGACAAGTGAAAAAACAGAAGGCATGATTGAAAAAATAGTATCGTACATTCCGGAAGATACGGTTCTGATGCTTTTAAATGCCGTTTACTTTGAAGGAAAATGGGAGCTTCCCTTTGACAAGGACGATACCTATGAAGGTACCTTTCATGGTAAAGATGCGGACAGCACCGCGGATATGATGCGCATGTACGGTGAAAGATTCCGGTATATGGACAACGGCAGCATCAAAGGCATCAGCATACCCTACGAAGGTGGCAGTGTGCAGATGAAAATTTTCCTGCCATCGGACGAAAATGCCTACATCGGGGATTTGCTGAAGAATTTGTCTGCGGAAGAAAAACAGGAGCTCTTAGACTCCCTGGACAACGGCTCCTATGAGGACATTGCCCGGCTGGAGATGCCGAAATTTACCGACGAAGAAGAACTGGAAGGTCTGGACGGCATTTTACAGGATATGGGTATACGGTCTGCCTATACGGACGGAGCGGATTTCTCCAAAATTGCGGACGATGTGGCTCTTTCCACCGTTATCCACAAGGCAAAGGTGATTGTGGATGAACAGGGAACAAAGGCAGCAGCCGTAACAGGAGCCATGGTGGAAATGACGGAACTGTTTGAGCCTGAACCGGAAATTACCTTTATCGCAGACAGGCCGTTCTTTTACGTCATAGAGGATGCGGGCACCGGAATGATACTCTTTATGGGCCAGATGAATAACATGAAATAACGGCAGGCAGGGCAGAACTTTCAATTCGGGTTGCCTGAAAAGCTTAATTATGAGGAGAAGGAAATGAGCAAAAGAAAAGGAAATGCAGCATCGGTCGATTTTATTTTAGGACTGGTGTTTTCCATCATCGGAAGTGTTTTTGTCATTGTAGCGGTATGCTTTGCCGTATTTCAGGTACAGTTTGAAAAAGGGGCGGAGGAGACAAATGCGGTGATTACCCGGATAGAAAGCTACCGCGACGGTCAGGGGGACAGCCACCACAATGTCTATATTTCTTATGAAGCAGACGGACAGACCTATGAGGCGGTACTGGAATCTTACGTCAGCAGCTGGTATGAAGGAAAAACCATTGAAGTCCTGGTAAGCAGAGACAATCCGAGAGAGATAAGGGCGGCAGCAACAAGCTGGCTCTTTGTGCTGATTTTCGGGCCGGTTGGTTTTATATTTGCTGTCATCGGTATTATTATGTCCGTTCTGTATGCGCGGAAAAAGAAGAAAGAGAAATGGCTTAGGAACAACGGCAGAAAGATACAGGCGGAGGTGACCGGCGGTCGTGTCTGCTACAATTATACCGTCAACAACAGACACCCTTTTGCGATAGAATGCCGTTACGAGGATACCGGATACGGACAGGTATATCTGTTCTCTTCTGAGCCGACATGGTTAAATCCCCATAATTATATAGGCAGTTTTGTTACCGTTTATGTGGATCCTTCCGATATGAGCCGGTATTTTGTGGATGCGGACAGCCTGAAGCTTCAGGAAAACAATGCCGTTATTCATGATTATCGCTGATTATTTTGTGAAAATTGCGTGAAAAGACTACCTTTTCTGAAAAAGATAGATTATAATGTTGGGTATGCGAAAAGGAAGGAGATATCCCCATGTCACAAAAAGACGTAAAAAAAGAGCAGTCATCCGAAAAGGTGATGACCCGGTACGATAAAAAGGTACAGAAAAGAAAAGAAGAAGCCGAAAGAGCCAAAAAGCAGGCTAAGACAGAAAAAATAATAGGCATTGTGATTGCCGCAGCCATTGTAATCGCACTTGCCATGATTCCCGTGAAATCCTACACGGCAGTACATTCCACATACCTTACGGTAGGCGGACACGACATTACCAGGGTAGAGTTTGACTACTACTACAACCTGGCAAAGAACGATTATCTGAACACCTACAGCAGCTATCTTTCCTACATGGGACTGGATACCACCAAGGATTTTGCAAAGCAGGATTACAGTGATACCATGACCTGGAAGGATTACTTCAGCTCCCTGGCACTGGAAACCATCAAGCAGAACAAAGCGCTGATTGACGCAGCGGAAGCAGAGGGCTTTACCTATGATACCGCCAAGGATGTGGCAGCCTTTGAAAGTTCTGCAAAGGAAGCCGCTTCCAACAGTGATGTCAGCATGGCGCGTTATTACAAGGCAACCTTCGGTTCCTATGCAACTTTTTCACGCATCAAGTCCTTTGTAGAAGACGGTTATTATGCAAACGCTTATTATAAAAAGCAGTCCGATGAAAAGGCACCTGCGGAAGACGAAATCCAGACCTATTATGAAGAAAACAAGGATACCTATGACAGTGTAGATTATCATATGACGGAAATCGCAGCGGATATCCCGTCCTCCACCGATGCGGACGGCAATGCCGTAGCCGCTACCGATGAAGAAATTGCCGCCGCCATGGCAGAGGCAAAGACCAAGGCGGATGCAGCACTGGAGACCATCGGTACGGACGGCGAAGTTTATACCGGAAAGCTGAAATCTTCCGTTTTAACCAGACTCGGTGACTGGCTGTTTGATGCAGACAGAACAGAAGGTGACACAACCGTCATCGAAGACACCGACAACCACAAGTACTATGCGCTGCAGTTTGACGGCAGATATCTGGCAGATACCACCACGGCAAACATCCGTGTTATCATGAGCACTACAGTAGCCGGTGAAGATATCCTGAAGGAATACGAAGAGGCCGGTGCAACCGAGGACGCCTTTATTGACCTGGTTGACAAATACAGCGAAGATACCTACAGCAACAACGACGGCGGTCTTTACAAAGAACTGAAGAGCTCCTCTCTGGACAGCAATCTTTCCGAATGGATTTTTGCAGGACATAAGGCAGGAGACACCACCGCACTGACAGACAACGGAAGCAACTATGTACTTTACTATGTAGGTGACGGCCGTCCCGAATGGCAGGTTAAAATTTCCGAGACCCTGACTACGGAGGCAATGACCACTTACTTAACCGAGTTAAAGTCCGGTTATGAAGTATCCGACCCGAAGGGACATCTGGCTTACTTAAAGAAGCAGGCAGCAGCCGACAGTGAAACCGCTCCCGCAACGACCGAGGACAGCGAGACAACTCCCGCAACCGATGCGGATGGCGAAACAACTCCCGTTTCCACAGAGGAAAGCGCTGAAGAATAAAAAAAACCCGGCAACGGACAGAATTGTAAATGCAAATATTAAAAATGCAGGATGAAAGTCCTGCATTTTTGAGTAAACGGTGTGAAACAGCACCCGCACGGAAAGGCATGGTTTGTATATGGCAGAACCGGAAAAAAATCCCCAGTCCGACTTTATGATGGAAAAAATAAAAGAACGCCCGGTCAATAAGAAGAAGTTATTGCGCAGGACGGTGACCACTGTTGCCATGGCAGTTATTTTCGGCATGATTGCCTGCGTTACCTTTCTGACACTGGAACCGGTCATCAGCAATCTTCTATACCCGGAAGAAAAGCCGGATGCGGTTATTTTTCCGGAGGAACAGGAAGAAATCAGCCCTGAGGATATGCTGGTGGAGGATGCCCCCACGCCCTCCATTCAGGAAGCGGTGGAATCGGTTATTTTAGAGGATGAACAAATCCAGAAGATTCTGGACGAAATCGTTCTTGACAAAAACAATTATGCCCAGCTTTACAATGCCCTTTATGAGTATTCCACGATTTTAAGCGAATACATGGTGGAGGTGACGGCTGTTTCTTCCAACGAGGACTGGCTCAGCGATACTTATGAAAAAGAAGGTAAAACCTACGGTGTAGTCATTGCCAACAACGGGAGAGAATATCTTATTTTAACAGATAGAAATACCGTGAAGCAGGCAGGCATCATCCGGGTTACCTTCCATGACGGTGTGCAGGCCAAGGCGGAGCGTAAGCAGTCGGACGTTCAGACAAATCTGACTGTACTGTCAGTGTCCATGGACGACATTTCCGATGAGAAAAAGGATGACATTAAGATGGCAACCTTAGGCTCGTCCAATTTCCGGCAGGCTGCCGGTACGCCGGTAGTTGCCATGGGAAGCCCTCTTGGAATATCGGGCTCCATGGGATACGGCATGATTGCCTCCTCCGGCATTACATTAAGTAAGGTGGATGCCAATTACAAGATATTTGCCACGGACATTACCGGCAGTGCAAGCGGCATCGGCGTGCTTTTCAATCTGCAGGGACAGATTGTGGGCATCATCACCACGGACCGTTACAGCCCGGACAGTAAAAACATGATTTCCGCCATCGGTATCTCGGAGCTCCGCAAGCTTATTGAAAACATGTCAAACGACAAGGATGCCGTTTACGTGGGCATCAGCGGAATTGATGTTACTACAGAAGCCCATGAGGAAATGGCAGTACCCTTTGGTGCCTATGTGCGGGAAACAGCCATGGAGTCCCCTGCCATGCTGGCAGGTGTCCAGAAGGGGGATGTCATTGTGGAAATTAACGGAGAGGCAGTGACAAAGTTCTCCGATTATACGGCGATCTTACTGCGCAGCATGCCCGGCGATACCCTGAAGGTGAAGTTCATGCGCTCGGCGCAGGGCGAGTACAGGGAAATGGAAACGGAAATCACCGTCAACGCCGCGAAGAAATAATATCGCCGCGAAAAGTTTGGCGCAAAATATGAGGAAATGGCAGACTGCCGCAGGGCAGTTGAACATAAATATCTACGGAAAGGTTTGGACAATTTTATGAAGTATATTAAGGATTACAAAGAGGGCGACAGAGTTTTTGACATTTATTTATGCAAGCATAAGCAGTCTGCCGTAACAAAGAACGGAAAGCCGTACGAAACCGTGATTTTACAGGATAAAACCGGCACCATTGACGCAAAGGTCTGGGAGCCGAACAGTGCCGGTATCGAAGACTACGATACCCTGGATTACATAGAAGTTTATGGGGATGTGAATAATTTTCAGGGCGCCCTGCAGGTAAATGTGAAGCGCATCCGTGTCTGCAAGGACGGCGAATTTGACCCGGCAGATTATCTCCCGGTCAGCAAAAAAGATAACAACAAAATGTACCAGGATCTTTTAGGACTGGTGGACAGTGTGGAAAATACTTACCTGAAGCAGCTTTTACAGGCATTTTTTGTGGAAGATGAGAAATTCATCAAGAAATTCCGCCGCTCCTCCGCTGCCAAGACCATGCACCACGGCTTTGTAGGCGGTCTTCTGGAGCATTCCTTAAGCGTGGCAAAGATGTGCGATTATCTGTGCGGCTGCTATCCCCTTCTGAAAAGGGATTTGTTAATTACTGCCGCACTGTTCCATGACATCGGCAAGGTAAAAGAAATTTCCCTGTTCCCGGAAAACGATTACACCGATGACGGCCAGCTTTTGGGCCACATTGTGATGGGCTGTGAAATGCTGACGGAAAAAATCAGGGAAATTCCCGATTTCCCGCCCGTGCTGGCTTCCGAACTGAAGCACTGCATTCTGGCGCACCACGGTGAGTATGAGTACGGCTCTCCCAAGAAGCCCGCTCTCTTTGAGGCGGTTGCCTTAAATATGGCGGACAACACGGATGCCAAGATGGAAATGATGACCGAAATTTTCGGCAACGTTTCCGATACCAACTGGCTGGGCTTCAACAGAGTTTTTGAAAGCAACCTGCGCGGCACAAGGATGGAATAGGAAAGAGAACGTGGACGTCCGGCATTTTGAGCGGGCGGTTTACGCCCTGAAAGGAAAAGATTACGATGGCATATGAAAAGAACGATATGGTGACGGTGACCATTGAAGATGTGGGCATGGAAGGAGAAGGAATCGGTAAAATCGATGGATTTCCCCTTTTTATCAAGGACGCCGTGGTGGGTGATACCGTGGAAGCCAAAATCATCAAAAGCAAAAAGAATTATGCATATGCGAGAGTCGAGAAGGTGGTAACACCTTCTCCTTTTCGTGTAGAGCCGCCCTGCAAAAGCCACAGACAGTGCGGCGGCTGCCAGATTCAGGCGCTTTCTTATGACCGACAGCTTGCTTTCAAACAGGACAAGGTAAGAAACAATCTGCTGCGTATCGGCGGCTTTTCCGAGGAGGAGGTGGACCGGGTGATGGAGCCCGTAGTCGGTATGGAAAATCCGTTTCGTTACCGAAACAAGGCACAGTACCCCTTCGGCACGGACAGGCAGGGCAACCCCATTACCGGTTTTTATGCCGGACGCACCCATTCCATTATTCCCAATACGGAATGCTATCTGGGCAGAGAAGAAAACAGGGAAATCCTTCAGACCATTCTGGACTACATGAAGGAATATCATGTGAATGCCTACGACGAGGAAACCGGGAAGGGGCTCATCCGCCACGCCCTTATCCGCACCGGCTTTTATACCGGAGAAATCATGGTGTGCCTTGTGATTAACTATAAGGAAGAAAAGGAAGCAGCCAGCAGTGCTTCAGAAGGGAAGAATGCAAAAACAGGCAGGGGTAAGTTTGTGACAGGAGAAGCCCACTATCTGCCGGAACAGGATAAGCTTGTGGAAAAGCTGGCGCTTATCAAGGGTATGACAAGCGTGTCAGTGAGCATCAATACGGAGAGAACCAATGTTATTATGGGCAAGGAAATCCATACCATCTGGGGCAGTGATACCATTACGGATAAAATCAGGGTACGCGATACCGGAAAAGTGGACATGCCCTACACCGGAGAGGAGTTGACGTTCTCCATTTCTCCCTTATCCTTTTATCAGGTAAATCCCATGCAGACGGAGAAGCTTTACAGTCTGGCATTAGAGTATGCCGGTCTTACCGGAAAGGAAAGTGTCTGGGATTTGTACTGCGGCATCGGCACCATTTCCTTATTTATGGCACTGCGTGCCAAAGAGGTGTACGGCGTGGAAATCATTCCGCAGGCCATTGACGATGCCCGGCAGAATGCCGTCCGCAACCACATTGCCAATGCAGAATTTTTCGTGGGAAAAGCCGAGGAAGTACTTCCTGCCGCCTACGAAAAAGAGGAGAGTCACCCGGACGTCATCGTGGTGGATCCGCCCCGCAAGGGATGCGTTGAAAAGTGCCTGGACACCATGTTAAAAATGGCGCCCTCCCGCATCGTCTATGTGAGCTGCGACTCCGCCACCCTCGCCCGCGACCTAAAGCTGCTCTGTGCCGGCGGCTACCGCCTCGAGCGCGTGCGCCCGGTCGACCAGTTCGCCCATACCGTGCATGTGGAGACCGTATGCCTTTTGTCCAAACTCCATGAAGCGAAGCATCATGTGAATGTGAGACTGGATATGGATGAACTGGATTTGACAGCTGCGGAGAGGCGCTAAAGGTCCAGGGGACCTTTGCCCAGCGCGGACCGAAGCGGAGCGTAGACAGGCGACTTATGAGGAGATAAAGAAGTACGTGGCTGAGCATAATGATGGAATGAAAGTTTCAAATCTGTATATTGCACAGGTGAAAGCTAAGTATGGTATCATAGAGCGTGAGAATTACAACAAAGCAAAGTCAGATGATGTCAGACAGCCTAAGTGTCCGAAGGAGAAGGCAGCAGCAATCGAGGCGGCATTGAAGTATTTTCAGATGGTTCCAAGTGAATTATAGGATGATTTTGCTTATAAGAAAAAGCTATTATGAAATGATTATGAACCGGAAGTAACTGTGTGGGATAAGAAATTTAGGCTAGACTTTATTGCTTATAGTCCTGGCAATGCTGATATTTTCTGATATTTGGAGCATGTAGGAATGCAAACAGACTCTGAAAATATGATGCGTTGGGAAAAGAAGAAATCTTATTATGCAGAGCATAGAATAATTGAAGGCAAAAATCTTATTATTACTTGTGATGGAGATGATGGAAGTCTTGATGCACAGGAAATTGATAAACTTATAAAGAAAATATTTGATTTAGATTAAGTTGTTTACGTTATAGATAAGGTGGTAGGTGCTATGGGATTGTTGGAACCAATTACTCATAAAGAAGAGATTGAAAGCTTATTAAATGAGGCACAATCTATGTATGATAACGCAAAAAATAAGTTTGAGTCACAGAAGAAACAGACAACTAAGCGTTTGGAGAATCTTGGAAAAGTTAAAGTTAATGCTTGGGCGGAAGGAATGGATTCTTTTGTGACTGCATTCGGTACATTTAAGAATGTGGAAATGGATAGAAGAATTGATTCTAATATGGATTTTATTGGTTCTGACGAAGAGCCTAAGCAGATGCTTATGAACATTCAGAATGCATCAATGACTGCTAATGAAGTTGCTAAAGCAGGTTTTGCTGCTTTAGGAACAGGTGCATTGGTTGGTATTGCCTCTTATGGTGGAGCAATGATGTTTGGTACAGCATCAACAGGAACAGCTATAGCAGCTCTTTCTGGTGCTGCGAAAACAAACGCTACATTAGCTTGGTTTGGTGGTGGTGCTAAGGCAGCAGGTGGATTAGGTATGGCAGGCGGTAAATTAATACTTGCTGGGGTTGTTGTAGCCCCTATTGTAGCCGTAGCAGCGGTAATTGCTGGAGCAAAAGGAAAAGAAAAGCTTGCTGAAGCTAAGAAGATACATGCAGAAGCAGAAGAAGCGGTATCTCAGATGAACATAATGACTACTGGAATGGAAGGCATTGCAAAGATGTCTAATAACTACTCTAGTTTCATTAAAAAATTAAATAAAAAGTTTGCTCCATTTTTACAGGAACTCGAAAGAATAAAGAACTCACATCCTGTAGATGCGGACGGAATGATTGATTTCGATAGTTTATCTATTGTGGAGCAAAAGACGCTCCACGTGTCTTGGCTGATGGCACAAGTTTATTATCATGTATTATCTACACCTATTCTAAATTCAAAGGGTGAGGTCTCAAGTGAGGCTAGGGAGGCATTAAGTGCTTCTACAAAAGGATTAAAGCAGATTAAGAAAGATACATATAAAATGGTTGATGAAGATGCGCAAGTCGGAGATATTGTTTGGAAACCAGAAGCAAATAAAATGCTTATAGTTAATTTCTTTGCAGTAGTCATCATGATAGCTTTAGGATGTTTATCAATGAGCACGAGTGTTTTGAAGGGGATTTTACTCATAGTTTGTGCGGGAGTTGCATTTCCTATATTTTTTAAGTTTAGAAATCTTCCAGCTAGTAGAATCTATACGTGGCGTCTTGTAAGGCTTGTTGGAGCAATAGTTATAGCGATTGCAATCGCAGTATTATTGTAGGAGGTGTCTATGTCTTTTTTTAAGAAAGTTGTTAAAGATGCATCTAAGACAACGGAAAATTTAGTTGGTAATATGGCGTCATCAAATGCTCAAAATGCAACAAATGCTGCTGTTGATGGTATGGACCTGTTTAGATGGAAAATTGGAACACCAATTATCCAGAATGGACATTTTGATCAACAAAAGGGCAATTTGTTTGAATATATAGAAGCAGCAAAGTTTAATGCAGACGCTGCAAGTAAGGGAATGTCAGCAAAAGCTGTTGTTACCGATGTTTATGATCAGGGCGCGGCGGCAGACATATTAATTAAAGATGGAGGTCGTGTACAAAAAGAAGTTCAGGCTAAATTTGTAAAGTCTGTAAGCTGTAAAGGAATTGAGAGAAGTGCTGCTAACAGTGTATTTGATCAGGCTGGAGGTCAGAGAGGCCATTGGGGACAATACAATGGTATGGATAGACTTATACGTAAAGATGAGCATTACAATGCGGATGGTTCTATGCTAAAAGAAGCAAAAAAACTTGCAAAGAATAGAGCAGAGTCGCAGGATATACATGCAGGTGATTTTAGGGATGTTCATGAGCATCTGACAGATGAATTACATTATGGTGATGCAACATCTGGTGGAACTACTTTTGAAGAAGTTCAGATGGCATATGAAACGCCGGAAAAGTATGCAAAAGCATTTGAAAGAAAAGCAGTCAAAGTTGAAATGAAGTGTACAGCAGCCAATATGGCTAAGGCCAGTTTTGTAACAACAGGAATAGTATCTGGGGTTACAAATATGTTCGAAGTATTTCAGGACAAGAAAGAACTGGATGCTGCATTACATGATGTTGGAGCAGATGCAATAAAGGGAGCAGCAAGAGGTGGCGCAACTGGCATTGTAAGTACTGCAATTAGATATAAAGGAATAAAAGCTGGAAGTGCTTTACTTAGTGATTCAGTTGCTGCGACAGTTATGGCAGGTGGAATTATTGATGGAGGAGTGGCACTTTATTCATATGCGCGTGGTGAAATTGATGAGCAGCAACTTAAAGAGCAGTTAGTGGATACAACTGCCAAAGCTGCGACTACCATATATTTTACCAAGGCAGTTGGAACTATTATGGGGTCTGCGGTAAATCCAATTCTTCCGATGGTTGTATATACTACTGCAAGTTATGTAGTTACGTGTACACGTGAGATTATAAAGAATGCAAATTTAAATGCTGCCGAGTATGACAGAATGACAGCTATTCTTTTAGAGTCAGCACGTGAAATGGATGAGTATCATGAAGAGTTCAAAAAGCATGTTGCTCGATGTGAAGAACGTCAGAGAAAAATGTTTAATCGATTTATTGATACTTTTGAATATAACCTGGAGACAGGAGAAAATTATGACCAGGCTATTTACGCAATATGTCAATTTGCAGATGAGGCGGGGATAGCTTTACAATATGTGGAGTTTGATGAGTTTAGCAGGGCAATGAAGTCAAAAGAAAGTTTTGTCCTTAAATAGGAATATCAAAATAAACGCTTCATAGCGAGTACATATAGTTGTTGTGTTTGGTTAGATATGATATGCATGAAGCACGAGAAATTATGAAAATAGATAGTTGCTCGAAACTATGACAATTTTATTGCAGAAAGAAAAGACAATGATTCCCAAACTGGCGGAAAGATTTGAGGTATTTTGCAGGATAATAAACCGGATATTGCAGGTTTTTGCAAGGCGAGTATTTATCTGAGCGATAAACGGAAGGCAGTGCCGGAGAAACTGAAGACTATTGTCAGGCATCCAATAAAGACTATGGGAGAATACATCCTTTATTATCGAGGAAGGTTTTTGCGGAATATATGATGACAGACTTTTGGTGAAGCCGGTTCCGGTGGCGGTGAAAATGATGCCGGATGCTGAGATGGAACAACCGCCGTATGATGGTGCGAAAAAATGATTCTGGTTGATGATGTGGATAATCGGCAGTTTCTGTGTGAATTGGTTGAGAGCATGTGGGAAGAATTGCCGAAGAAGAAAGAGAAAAATTGCAAGTGAGACTTGACAAAATCGAACAAATATTCTATATTAACAGTGGTGTTTTTATACCCAAAAGCAGAAAATACGAATGTACAAATGGAGCTCAAACCCGTGTGGTTTGGGCTCTTTCCAATTTTGTAAGAACTCTGAGAACAACAATTTGAAAAAAGTCAATTATCATTTTGTTATGGGAAATGAACAGAATTTTTCACAAAATTGTTTGCGCAATACTAACAAATTTTTGAGCGTATATAGTCTTGTAAAAGTAGCAGCAATCGAGTAACATTGGTTGCTTTTTTGTTGCCTATTTTTAGGAATCAGGATTGTTATCTTCGCATGAAGAGAATAAAACAGTTGTACATGGAATTATATAAAACGGAAAATATTGAGAAATTCAGAAGTATTATCATTCCTATTGAAAGAAATGCTGCGGCATGATAGAATGACCGTATAGACGGAAATAAAATCGATAAATACGGATATATAAATATGACGGAGGAACACACATGATCATCAGTGAAAGAATTTTCTGCATAATGGAGCAGAAGAATATGAGCCAGTTGGAACTGTCGAGAAGAACCGGGATTGCAACAAGCAACATCAGTGACTGGAAAAAGAAAAAGACAAATCCAAAAGCAGACTGTCTGTTATCCATATGTGACGCATTGGATATTACACCGGAACAGCTTTTAACGGGAAAAGGAATTGATCCGGAATATAAAGATGCAGATATGGATTATGAAGTTACCAGGTCGGATATTAAGATATTAAAGCAGATACATAGCCTTGGAGACGAACAGTATAAAAGATTGATGGCATATATGAAGGCGTTGCAGAAACTGGAGCAGATGGAAAGCATTGTGGGGGAATAATGGAAGAAACAAAAGAATTGATTACTACAGATGCTATTCGGAGTAAGGTGTACATACTTCGTGGACAGCAAGTAATGTTGGATCAGGATTTGGCAGAAATTTATGGCTATCAAGTTAAAAATTTAAATCAACAAGTAAAACGTAATTTGACCAGATTTCCAGAAGATTTTATGTTTCAACTAACTAAAGAAGAAGTGGAATTGGTGAAATCACAATTTGTGACTTCACGGAATATAAATTATTTTGAAGGGCAAGAAGGCGGCCGTAGAAAATTACCATATGCATTTACAGAACAAGGAATTTATATGCTTGCGACAGTTCTTCGTGGAAAATTAGCGGAACAACAGAGTATATTTATAATGCGCACTTTTAGGGAGATGCGTCACTATATTAGTCAAAATCAACAGTTTGTTACTAGAAATGAAATGGAACTTTTAACAGCGAAGGTTGGAACGATAACTGAGAGACAGGATCGAATGGAGAAAAAGGTAGAGTTCATTCAAAAAGATGTGACCATTTTAGCAGATAACTTTATTACGGATAAGGATAAAAAGGATTTTGTTATTTATAAAGGTCAGAAGTTAGAAGCTGACATTGCATACATAGAAATTTATCAGCAGGCAAAGAAATCAATCTATGTTGTGGACGATTATATGAATGCAAAATCATTACAACATCTTTCACAGAAGGACGATGGTGTGGAAGTCATTTTGTTCACAGAGAATGGAAAAGGTGGGAGAGGCTTTCTTACAAACTCTCTAGTGACGGATTTTCAAAATGAATATCCACCGATTCGGACTAAGTCTAATCCGGATTGTCACGACAGATTGATTGTACTTGATTATGGTGAAGAAACAGAGAGGGTATATCATTGTGGAGCATCCAGTAAGGATGCAGGGAAAAAGCTTTGTGCCATTAATCAGATTACAGAGACAGCAATCATTCATCCGGTAATAGACAGATTACTTTCATTGCCGGACAAACAGGTATAATTAGTAGCCATGCTTTGACTGCAAAAATGACGTTAAGAGGTGATAAGAATGTCTAAAGAAAAGATAAAAGTGTATCTTTACACCCGTGTTTCTACAACCATGCAGATAGACGGCTATTCTCTAGATGTACAGAAAACAAAAATGAAAGCCTTTTGTGATTATAATGAGTATGAAATTGCCGGTGAGTATGAGGATGCAGGAAAATCCGGCAAATCAATAGAGGGAAGAATTGCCTTTAATCAAATGATGGACGATATCAAATCAGGAAAAGATGAAGTGTCTTATGAAGGTAAGATGTATTGGGTGTAAAAGTCAGAACTTTCAAATGTGAATTTAGTGGATGACTTCGATGAACTTATTGAAGTTATGTTTAGCAATACTCTGACAGAATTTCAGTATATATTTGAGAATGATGAATGGATTATTGTGAAGAAATAACTTGAGTCGCTGGGCACATTCTGTTAAGAGCATATTCTGACAGGTGATGATACAGAACCAAAACGGGCTCGGCAGGAGACTTATGTGTAGTGATTTATGGGACGGTTTAAGAAAGCGGCAAAAGGTATACCGGCATCCGGTGGTATTTTTTGCAACAATTTGTTGACCATATGAATTAAATGATATATAATAAATTTATGCATTGCATAAAAAGGAGAGTTTATGGAAGCGAGAGAAGAACTGAGAAAATTAAGAGAAAGCACTGGAATGAATCGGAAAGAATTTTGTGAGTACTTTGAAATTCCATATATGACGGAAACAGACTGGGAATTAGGGAATAGAAGGGTTCCACAATATCTTTTGCGGTTGATGGCATATAAGATTGAAATAGAGAAGCTGGCTGATAAAAGAAATAAAGATAATAAGGAAGATGACATAACTAATAGATAATATGTTGATAATTGTGCAATAAGTTGAGGCATAATCTGCAGGAGAAATGCTATGGTAGAAAATACAGAATTAATGACGGTAGATAATATATGTAATCGGGTTTATGTCATAAGAGGTCAGCAGGTTATGTTGGATTATGATTTGGCTGAGATTTATGGGTATGAAGTAAAACGTTTGAATGAGCAGGTAAAACGAAATATTACAAGATTTCCGGAAGATTTTATGTTTCAGTTGACAAAGGATGAAATCCCTAAAGATTTTTCAAAGTCGCAATTTGCGACTTTGAATGAAAATGGAAATAGGAGAGGAACCAATATTAAAAAATTACCGTATGCATTCACAGAGCAAGGGATTTATATGCTTGCTACAGTTCTAAGAGGAGACCTTGCGGAACAACAAAGCATTTTTATAATGCGTGCGTTTCGAGAGATGCGTCATTATATAAAGCAAAATCAACAATTTGTTACACAGTCTGAGATACGGCTTGTTACGGCAAAAGTATCGGAGATATCAGCACAGGTTGCAGGTGTTGTAGATTGGAAGAATAGAGCGGAACAAAAATTTGATGATATTCAAAGAAGTATAGACACTCTCAATGAAAATTTTGTTTCAGAGAAGGATTTCAAAAATTTTGTTATCTATAAAGGACAGAAGTTCGAAGCAGATGCGGCGTACATAGATATATATCAACAGGCAAAAAAGAGCATATATGTAGTGGATGATTATGTGAATACAAAGACTTTACAGCTTTTATCACAGAAGCAGATGGGTGTAGAAGTAGTTTTATTTACAGAAAACGGACATGGGAAAAGAGGATTTTTGACAACAGCGGTAGTAAATGACTTTGTACAAGAATATCCTCCATTACGAATTAAACCGAATGCAGATTGCCATGACAGATTGATAGTTGTAGATTATAATTTGCCTACAGAACAGGCATTTCATTGTGGCGCATCCAGTAAGGATGCCGGAAAGAAGCTATGTGCTATAAATGCGATATCAGAAACAAGTATGATTCATCCAGTAATAGATAAATTGCTATTAGCTCCGGATATACAGATATAGACATTCTTGTGTATTCCCAACGAACGGTTGAAATTTTTCCAAAAATGAATTGTTAGGAATTTACCCGGTTACCTGCTATAGTGAATGTATCGAAGATGCATCCGAGAAATATTTCAGGAGAGGTTGATTATATGTCATTAGGAAATAATATAAAAAAATACCGTCACGAGTTGGGTATTACGCAGGAAGAATTAGCAGGTATTTTGTGCATTACTGGTCAGGCTGTGAGCAAATGGGAAAGCGGAGCAGGACTGCCGGATGTTACACAGATTGTGCCGCTGGCGCAGGCATTAAACGTGTCGACAGATGCATTGTTCGGATTTCATGCAGAGAATTTTGACAGGAAGCTTTCAGAGGAAGTAAATCAAAAAGCTAACGCACTCAGGGATAGCGGGGAACAGTCGCAAGGCGCGTTAAGCGCTGTAGAATATCTGGAGCAGCAGTGTGAGGAGAATATATTCAATTATGGGATTATGACCCGATATGTTCAGGCGGTTGCACATATGAGCCGTTATGTCAATCCTAATAATACTTATTATTCCGGTCTTTTGCAGGAAAATGAGAAAGGGTGGAAACAGCTAATCAAAAGAACGGAAAACAGAGCTATGCAGGTGATTCGATATTCCGCGGATAAAAAGCTTACGGACGAATGCCATTATGCACTTGCCTGGCTCTACTGGCATACCGGGGAAAGGGAGAAGGGGCGTCAGCATATTGAGGCGCTTCCCTCCATCGGCAATAATATGCTTCAGGAAACGCTTCTTCCGTATTATATTAATATAGCTACAGAAGAAGGAAAGGTAAGCCAGCGTGCACAGATAAGGGATAACTATCAGAACTATATTCGGGCAATCAATAAACAGATTGTGTATACCGCGGAAAGCATGATGTGGGTCAGCCCGGTTGAAGAAGCAGAGGAATACTGTCGTTGGGGAATTAACATCATGGACACCTTCATGGAAAATGAGAAGATGAAGGCGCATTGCCAGGGATATTACCGTGATACCTATAAGTTTTTGATTGCAGCATACCTGCGAAATAATATGCCGCAGAAAGCTGCCGAAGAGTGGAAAAAACTTTTGACAAAAATTGATGAGTATGTCCTTTTGTGCCGGGAAGTGAATAAAAGACCTTTGGAGGAAGTGGTACGTATTTATGGGAAAAAGGCTGCCAGAAACATGGGAGTATATACCAGAGAATGGATTGATGCGAAGCTGCAGTTTATTCTCGGTCAGTTAAAAAGCTGGAGCAGCGAAGCAGCTTTTTCTGAATTTGAGAAACAAATATAAGGTTAGAATTATTTTGATGGGAAACCACAGGAGTGAGTTCAACAGAAATTGTTCCTGTGGTTTTCATTTACAGCTATTTTAAGGTCACAAAATGCGACCTTAAAGTTGGAGTTTTGAAGATAATAGGAACAAAGCGCTTGTATTCTTCCATAAAATGTATGAAAATATAAATAAAACCAGACATATAGAGTTTCTTACCCGACCCAAGATAGGAATAAAGGAGACAATACAGGCAAACGGAATTCATGCATTTCTATATTTTATACTTAGGAGGAGAATATGCCATACGGAAAATCAATCGAGTTATTTCTTGTGAACGGAACAGCGGACAGCCTTATCACGGCAGAATTATCAAACTGGAACGGTAAGGCAATAAAAATTCCCCGTATTGAGGTTACGTCCTGCAAACGTGAGGACATTACGCAGGCAGGAGTTTATTTTTTATTCTGTAAAGAAGACGATGGTTCGGATTCGGTTTATATCGGGGAAGCAGAAAACGTAAAAGAAAGACTAATACAGCATTTGCGCGACTATCAGGCTGAAAAAGAAAAGTACTATTGGAGTACGGCAGTGATTTTTGTGGGAAGGGACCTGAATAAAGCGCTCATACGATACCTTGAAAATCGCTTCGTGGAGATAGCCAGAAACAGTAAGAGGTATATTGTCCTGACAAAGAATACCTATCGCAACACCGTGATGAAGGAGTCACAGATTGCTGTGATGGAGGAGTTTATCGATAATGTCAAAATTCTGATAAATGCGCTGGGGTATAAGCTCTTAGAGCCGTTTTCGCAGGTTGAGTCGTCGGCATCGGAGACTGATGATGCGATGCTTTTTTTAGCATCCGGTTCTGCAAAGGCAACCGGTAAGGTTACAACAGAGGGCTTTGTGGTATTTGAGGATGCTATTATAAATGAGAAAACCTCCACCAAGTCCCTGAGTGCCGGAATGCAGAAATTGAGACAGACACTCATAGACTCCGATAAAGTACAGAATTGGAAGACTACGGAAGATATTCTGTTCTCGAGCTCATCAGCGGCTGCAGATTTCATCCTCGGATATAGTGTCAGCGGTCCCCAGATGTGGAAAACGAAGGACGGACGCACACTTAAAGATGTTGAGAACAGTCAGACAGATTAGTGTTTTGCATTTTAACAGAAAGGATAATACTGGAGGGAAACAATGCTGCTTATAGGTACAAGAATTCAGGAATACCGGAAAATGGCGGGACTGAATCAAGAAGAATTTGCAGAAAAAATAGGTGTCAGCCGGCAGGCAGTGTCAAAGTGGGAGAGGGACAAAGCCTATCCTGATTTGGACAGACTGGTGTGCATATGTGAGATACTGAATGTCCCGGTGGAAGAACTGCTTTATGGAAATCGGGAAGCGGAGCAGGATAACCGACAGGAAACTTCAGGAACTGCGGGCACAAACAGTGTTGTACATATGAAAAATTTAAGAGGTAAGGATAGATTTTTCAGGCTGAAGGGGATGTTCTGCATTCTGGCGGCAATCTGTGCATTCTGTGCGGTGGCGGTTGTGGTGCTGCTTGTGAGAAATGAATGGATCGGGCATGCAGACAAAAACGAGAATGTCCGGGTGGAAAAGGTGTACCAGCAGTATACCAAGGCAGATTTGTGTTATTTTGATGACAACGGCAGAAAGATAATGAATACGGTCTGGCTGGATATCCCCGGAATACGTGACGGGGACTATGTAGAGTGCTATACCGGGGCAGGCAATGACCGGTTATTTTTAAATTACAAGGCGGTAACACTGACTGCGGCTATCCTGGTTACGGCGGTATTTATCCTGCTGCTGATTCTGACAGGACTGGAACTGCGAAGGATGAAAAAAGAAGACACTTTGCAAATTATATTGGAAGATGTAGGTGGGAATACTGCAGATGAAGAAGTGTAAGAAAATTATTTCCGGGCTGCTGTTTATCTGCATGCTAATCGGGGTTACATTTGCATCCCTTATTTTCATGGGCGTTATCGGACACACAGAAAATATGGTCAATATAGACAATGAAAATGTGGTCAATGCAGACAATGAAAATGTGGTCAATGCAGACAATGAAAATGGGGGCAATGTAGGTACAGAAACGGCGGAAACAACGGAATACTGGCATATTGTTTTTAAGGGCTTTGCCTTTTCGGTAAAACCGGTCGGAACGGCAATCATACACGAAAGCGGATGCCTTAATGTAAGAAGCTGCGATGATTATCTGATACAGATTGATGTGGAAGAAAAAACCATGGATGACTTCTGGGATAACAGGGCAGAACGGGTTCAAGCCATAGAAAATTCCGGTTATGTGATGGAGCTTCCGCCTGAAAAGACGCAGATAGACGGGAAGGAATATGTAAAATACATAGTCAGTCTTGCGAATGAGAGGGGAGCAGCTTTTGAAAACTCCTACTTTGGTGTACTTATCAGGCAGGCTTCTAATAGGGAGCGTATTCTTACGACCATAAGGTTTGACGGAACGGATATGGACGCACTGAATGCGGAGCAAAAAGATATGATTTATGAAAAAGCATTTGCGGAAGCCCGGGCGATTGCAGACAGTGCAGTCGAAACAGAGGAAACCAATGATATGGTCGGAACCTACTGGCAAGAGAATGCATACATGGAAACGGGGGTTACGGACAGCATTGTAGACGGAGATACGGTTGTGTCGTATAAGCTGCCGGATAAATATAAGCTTTTATCGGACAATCAGGCGGGAAAGTCATATTATGCGGATACGGAAAACCGGGATGTGATGGTATCGGTTGTCCCCTATTCATGGATGAGCGCAAAGGACATGGCGGAGAACAAAAGGGGAGCCGGGATTTCCAAGGTTGTGGACGAAGGCAGGTATGAGGTAAACGGCGTAATTTATTATTATTACGCCTATTCGGTTCTGCATATAAAGGGTGAAAAAAGAAGCTGTACCTATCATTTTGTGGCGTATGCGGATTTGAAAAATGATGACATATATGTCATATATGGAGATGCCGATGATAATCCGCAGGCAATGGAACCGCAGAGTTACTATGATTTTATGGACATAAAAGAGGAATGCTACCCATAGTTTCCCGGTTGCAACCATTTGCGTCTTGCGATAAATAAGTTCCTGCTTCCATAATGAATGACGGAAATGCAATCATTTAAGGAGGACTTATTTATGAAAAACAAAAAAGTAATACTGGCAGGAATTCTTGCAATGATGATGGGACTTTCTCTTGCCGGTTGCGGTAATGACAAGAAGCCTGCCAAGGAACAAACGGAGCAGACCGAGGAAACACAGCAGGTAACGGAGTCGGAAGAGGACGATGAGGAAGATGTTTCCTGGGAAGACGAAGAGGAGGAGTCTGAGGACGCAGCATGGGAAGATGACAGCGAGGAAGAAGCAGAATTTGTAATGCCTATACAGGACGATTTCACTCTGGCACCGGGACTCAGCGAAGAATATGCCGACCTTGACAACAGATCTTTTGTATATAACGGTACAAAATTTACACTGGGTGAATCCACACTGAAGGATTTAATAGATGCCGGTATTCCGTTTGGAGAGAATGACCTTAATAACAGCGGCAACAATGTAAATAAAAATTATGAAACAGAGAGATACACGGCAGACATTAACGACTATGTAACCATGCAGTTTAAGTTTGCCAACTTTACCGACAGCGAACAGAAAGCGGAGGATTGTGTTCTTTCTTATGTAAGATATTCCCATCTTTTTGTGCCGCAGCCGGATTACGATGCAGATATGAATGCTGAAATTACAGAAGCTATGCTTGATGGAGCAAAACAGGTTCATTTTTCTTTCCCGACAACCATTACCAAGGATGAGCTGTTGGAAAAATGCAGTGAGAATGCAAGTGAAAGTGACAACTATATCAAGTATCTGGTAGACTCAGAAGTCTATATGGGAAGCAGCGGTTACCAGTTCCAGTTTAATGAAGTTACCAATCAGCTCAAAGAAGTTTCCATAAGCTGGCTCCCTTAAGCGGTAAAATAATTTCATAAAGTAAGAAGCAATCTAAGGCCGTTTACTTTCAAAATTGAGGGTAAGCGGCTTTGTTTGTTATTAAGGAGAAGAGGAATAAAATACAGGTGTGAAATTAAACGAGGTAAATAAAACATCGGTAGATTTCTGGATAATTTCATGTTTTAATGTAAGAAAAGTAAACCATAATTTAGTGACCAATAAGTGGAATGGATATTGGCGGATTAATGCAGATAGAATGGATGGGATTGAAATAGTGGAGAGTAAAACGGAAAAGAAAACAGATAGTATATTGTATGTGGGATTTAAGGGGAAAAATAATTCATCATGCAAATTGGTCAGTTCTTTGAAGGGCGAACAATTATTTCTTACAAATTCCTTTGAGGGTGTACGTCGGGACATAGATGCATTGACCCGGGAATATAAAAAAGTAATTATGTTTGGATTGGACAAAAAGTTATCTGACTGTATACGTTTTGAAAGCATAGCGAAGAAGAATGGGCAGCCAATATATACATCCTTTGATATGACTCCTTATATACGTTTAGCAATCAAAGAGAACATTTCGTATTGTGTTTCGGACAATCCGACAGAATATTTGTGTAATGAGGCATATTTTTATATGTTGAATAAAATGTCATGTCCGGTTCTGTTCGTGCATATTCCGGGATTAACACATATGTCCGAGAGTTTTTGGAAAAAGCTGATAACGATTTTTTAAGACAATAATTTCAAGGAGTTTATATAAAGAAATCTGTACTGTTTTAAATATATAAGGGTTATTATAAAAACGATATGACAAAATCAGATTGACTATCCACCTTAATTCATTTATAATAAGGACAAAATGAGAATGTCATATGAGGAGGAGCACGGAAATGGAGAAGATTACAACACTGGAAGCCGCATTGCAAAGAATAGAAGTATTGCAAAAAGAAAATGCAGAACTTCAAAAAGAACTGGAATATTATAAAAATCGTAAACAGAGCGGCAGACAGAAGCATAACGCCAAATGGATGGCAATCTATAACGATTTTGTCCTTGGGTACGAGAGCGGAATGACTATGATAGAAATTGCAGAGCGGAATAATGTCAGCGAGAGGACTATTTACAGGTATAAGGCGTACTATGACAAAATAAAGGCGAATGAGGAAAAGTAAGAGAATTAACGGAGGATACCATATGCTAAATGAATTACACCTGGCAATGATAGATTTATATCGTGGCGATGCAAAAAGAATTCAGCATTTCTGTAAGGTACACAGTTATGCGAAGCTGATTGCGGAAACGGAACATGTGGATGAAAAATGTTTATTTATTCTTGAGGCAGCGGCGCTCACACATGATATCGGCATTCATACATGCGAAGAGAAATATGGGAACTGTAATGGAAAATTGCAGGAAAAAGAAGGTCCTTCCATAGCTGCGAAGTTACTGAAAGAACTGGGATTTGCGGATGATGTATCAGAAAGGGTGCAGTATCTGATTGCCCATCATCATACATACGACAACATAGACGGAATGGATTATCAAATACTGGTTGAGGCGGATTTCCTTGTGAATATTATGGAGGATAATCTGTCCAAAGAAGCGGCACAGCATGCATATGACAGTATTTTTAAAACAGAGTGCGGAAAGAAAATCTGCAGAGAGATGTTTAGTTTATAGTTTGAAGCAATGAAATGAGACAGAGTTTCAGTTGGTGCAAAATTTGCCTGCACCCACATAAAGGAGGAAAATCCGACGTATGAGGAGCTTAAAAGCTGGTATACCCGAAGCGGACTTCCACTCAAAAAATTTTTCAATACAAGCGGCATGTATGTGATACTGACCGGCTTTAAGGAAAAAGAATGGGCAGAGAAATTGAAAGGCTGACCCTATAGTTATCAGCTTTATGAAGAAAAATAAGTCACCTGAAGACCACCTATGGCTCAGAAACAACCACCTATGGAAAAAGTGTGGCGAATAATTCTTATTCCGATATACTACAAAGCAGAAAGGAGGAGGGCTATGAAACTGAATATAAAGATTGATACGAACGTAGAAGAACCGGAAGCGTTGATTACAACTGCCAGGATGACAGAAGAAGTAAACCGTGTTGCGGATTTTATCAGCGGGCTGGATAATGCGACAACGGTCATTTTAGGTATGAAAGATGGAAAAACAGAATTGCTGGAACAGAATGCGTTGGTCAGAATTTATACGGAAAACGGTAAAGTATTTGCCAGAACAGACTGTGATTTGTACCAGGTCCGGTTGCGGTTGTATGAATTGGAAGAACGTCTGGACAACCGGTTTGTCAGGATTTCCAATTCGGAAATTGTAAATCTGAAAAAAGTAAAGAGCCTTGACTTGAGCTTTGTAGGAACTATTTGTATGGAATTGTCGAACGGGGAGGTTAGTTATGTTTCCCGAAGATATGTTTCCAAGATGAAAAAAATATTGGGATTATGAGGTGATGAACATGAAAAAAGAGTTATTATTCCGCTGCTTGGGCGGCGCTTTGGGTGGAATTGTTATCAGCTATTTCATAGAGATTGGAGTGTCCATAGCAATAGGGGATGGAAATTTTTATCCGTGTGTACCGGGACTCGCAGAACGGTATGGAAGCGAAATTACGGCGGTAATTATTCAGACCCTGTTAAGTGTCTTACTTGGTATGGGATTTGCAGGTGCGTCCTATATCTGGGACAGGGACGACTGGAGCCTGTTGAAACAGACCGGGATATACTTTGCGGTTGTAACGATTTTAATGATGACAATTTCATATGTATGTGAGTGGATGGAGCATTCCGTGAAGGGATTTGTCAGTTATTTTGCTATATTCCTGGCTATATTTGTAGCAGTGTGGATAATACGATATTCCTTTTGGAAACTGCGGATAGCTAAGATAAAAGGTAAGATTTTAGAGAACAAACAGAAATAAAAACTGCAAGAAAAGCAAGGAGAACCATGAAAGTAGAAATCGAAAAGGCAGCCTCAAAGGAAGAGGAAATGGCTCTGATTAAAGTATGCGAGATGACGGATGACATTCAGAGCGCAGTGGATATTCTGCATAATGACTGCAGGACTATTCCCGTTATGCAGGGAACGGAAACCCTGCTTTGCGGGACGGAGAAAATATATTATCTGGAGTCCGTGGACAAACATACCTATGTATATACCAAAGACTGCTGCTACGAAACCAGATACCGCCTGTATGAACTGGAAGATATGCTGCACATTCAATGTCTGCGTTGCTCCAAGGCGATGATAGTCAATATCCGGAAAATAAAATCCGTAAAGGCGGAGCTGAACGGACGTATGATTGCGGAGCTTCTGAACGGGGAGCAGATTATCATTTCCAGAGCATATGTGAAAGAATTAAAGAGAAAGCTGGGTATTTAATATGAAGAAAATAAAGGTTATTTTTAATCAGACATTAATGATTTCTACGGCAATGCTGTTGGGGCTTGGCGTTCAGGCGTTTATCCGGCATCTGCAGGGCAAAGAGGCTATGATAGAATGGCCCTGGTATATTCCGTTTTCCATTATTATTGCGGGCTTTTTGTGCGCACTGCCCACCTGGTTCTTGCTGGAAGATGACCGTTCCACCAAGTGGTATCGATTATGCAAAGTGGTGCATTTTCTGGTACTTTGGGGTATTGTGTCCCTGTGCGGTCTGCTGTTTCAGTGGTATACCGGTATCAAAGAGTACATCTCCGTTATGGTCATGTATGTGATTATTTATGGGTTTGTCTGGATAGCCACCGGCTGGTTGGTGAAAAGAGATGAAATCCGGATAAATGAGGCAATCAGGGAAATTCAGGATGAAGAATAATGGCAGGTAAAAGGAAAAATACCGGATAAACCTATAAAAAACTATAAAGCATTGGAAAGTGCAGCTTGGTCACATGTATTTGCATGTTGGTTCTGCGGCACTTTTTTTCTTGTTGATTTTTGATAGTATGAAAATGTAAACAAGGAGGGTGCTTATGAAGGCAATTACAGTAAAAGAATTAACCAAGAAATATAAGGAACATGTTGCAGTGGACCACTTGTCGTTTGAAGTGGAGGAAGGGGAATTATTTGCTTTACTCGGAGAAAACGGAGCGGGCAAATCCACTACTATCAATATTCTTTGCACGATACTCGAAAAGAATGCAGGAGATATTGAAATTCTTGGACATGAACTTGGCAGAGAGGATGATAAAATTCGGGATGACATAGGAATCGTTTTTCAGAACTCCGTGCTGGATGCCAAGCTGACGGTAAAAGAAAATCTCTATACGAGGGGCGCTTATTACGGTCTGACGAAAAAGCAGATAGCAGAACAGTTGTCGCCGTTTATGAAAGGGTTTGAGCTGGAAGAAATCTGGAACCGTAAATATGAGAAGCTTTCCGGAGGACAAAGGAGACGGGTAGACATTGTGAGAGCGCTTATTCACAATCCCCGGATTTTATTTTTGGATGAACCGACTACAGGACTGGATCCGAAATCCCGGAAATTGGTGTGGGACTACATTGAATATCTGCGGAAGGAGAAGCATATTACCATTTTTCTGACAACCCATTACATGGAGGAAACCAAGGACGCCAACCATGTGCTGATTATGGATAAAGGAAAATGCATCGCTGCCGGAACCCCATCGGAATTAAAGAGCCGTTTTACCTCATCTAAACTTATCTGGTATACGGATAAAGGAGAGAAAGCGGAGAAAATCCTGGAGGGTCTGGATTTTACTTATGATGCCGACCATTACAACGTGTTAATGCCCGAAAACGGGGAAAATATCACGGAATTTCTGTATCGGAACAGGGAGAGCATTACCGATTATGAAATTATAAAAGGTACTATGGATGATGTGTTCTTAAATCTGACGGGAAAGGAGTTAAGTGAATCATTATGAATAAGTTTATCGGATTAACCAAGCGTAATTTATTGATATTTTTTAAGGATAAACAATCCGTTATTTTCTCACTGATGACATCTATCATCGTTTTTGTTTTATATTTGCTGTTCCTGAGGGGGACATTTGTGGATGCCATACAGAGTGCGATGAAAGAAGCGCCGGGACTGGCAGATTTGGTGCAGGATAAAGATGTGAAAATGTATGCAAATCTGACACTTCTGGTGGGAATTTTGGGTTCCGCCCTGATTACGGTGCCGTTTAACTGTCTGACGGTGGTCGTAAGAGACAAGGAAAATAAAGTGGATTATGATATTTTGTCCACGCCCATTCGCAGATGGCAGGTTATTCTTTCTTATTTTACGGCAGCAGTCATATCTGCAGTTGTCATGACGGGAATTATTCTGACCGTGGGGCTCCTTCTTTTGGGAACGCAGGGCGATTTATATATGGGAGCAAAAGAGATTGCACAAGCCTACGGTATTGTGGCGCTGGGCTCGTTTTCCGCGACGGCTCTGTTTATGATAGTGGTCCTGTTTTTCAAATCCTCTTCTGCATGCGGTGCCTTTTTCAGCATGGTTTCGGCAGCGGCAGGTTTTGTAATCGGAGCCTACATTCCCATATCCCAGTTTTCGGACGCAGTGCAGACGGTCTGCAATATTTTCCCGGCAAGCCAGGTTACAATTCTCTTGCGGAATGCTTTGTTGAATGCCCTGCTGCAGCATATGGACACTGCCATCGGCGGACTGGACAACGGAATGTTCGTGGAAAGTATCAAAGAAACATTTTCCTTTGATGCCAGCCTGTTTGGACAAAACTACGGTATGAGCTCCATGATAATCTACGTGGCAGCCTTCATGGTACTTTGCGTGGCGGTTATGATTTTTGTGTACGGAAAAACTTATAAGAAAAAATAAGTATTTTGTCCATAAAAGGAGGAGTGACAAAAATATATTGACACTCCTCCTTTTGTTATACTATAATTATGACAAAAATATATATGGCACTAAAGGGAGGTAAGGGGAAATATGTTTAATGATTTGTGGGATGCACTTAGAAAAATAGAAGAATTGGAAAAAGAAAATGCGGAGTTAAAGGCAGAAATTCAAGAATATCAAGCAAAAAAATATGGAGGAAGAAAAAAACATGATGAATTATGGATGAATTCCTACCACGATTTTGAAGCCAAATATGAAGCCGGAATGACCATTATGGAAATTGTAAATATAGGAGATATCAGCCGGAGGACGGCATATCGTTATAAGGCTTATTACGAAGAAATAAGAAAAATAGGGGAAAGAAAAGGAACGGATGGACAACATACAGAGGAGAAACGTACAGATAACGCATGATGTCGAAGGGAAAAGCATTGTTTTAATTAATGATATTATTTTCAAGGGGAAAAGAGCAGTAAAGTGGGAGGATGTAGAAAAATACCTGAAACAATATGTGGGAGAATTTTATACAATAGCAGAGACAAACGATGTCATTTACATTGGTTCAGACTTGCCGGATGAGTATGCACATTCTGCATATACAGCTACACTTAAGGGAAGTAATGCAAAAGCGAAGGCAAATGCTGCTCAGGGGTTAGGAGAAATGCTCGAGATAGCAGTAAAGGGAAAGTTTACGCATAATACAAAGGAAAAACATAAAATCGATGCCGCAAACGGATGGTACCGTTATGAATCACGGTTTGGATTGCCTGTATATGATGCAGATGGAGAGTTAGAGCGGTACAATATATTTCATGCCTATATGATTATCCGGCATGACAAAAACGGAAGCAAGTACCTGTATGACGTGATAAACATAAAAAAAGAAACGAGCACCCCGCCTGACTGCCAAATATTGACAAGTACGGTATAAAACCCATTTCTTAGATAAAAATATAGCAAGATATCAACGACTTGTCAATAATGCAAAATAAAAAATAAAGTTGCCTTATCCCCCGTCAGAATTTATAATAGAAGCAACGATGATAATTATACATAACAGGGGCAGCAAGGGGTGACGGGATGCATTATGTGAATGTAAAAGGAATTTTATCGGCGAAAAATGGGATGAACCTGTACCGCGGCTGTTCACACGGATGCATTTACTGTGATTCCAGAAGCAAATGCTACCATATGGAGCATGCTTTTGAGGATATTGAAGTAAAGGCAAATGCCATAGAGCTGCTGGAGCACAGTCTGTCCCATAAACGAAAAAAGTGCATGATTGGCACCGGTTCCATGACGGACCCGTACATTCCGTTGGAAACAGAGATTCCGAATGTGAGAAAGGCGTTGCAGCTTATCGATAAATATGGGTTTGGCTTTACGGTGATTACGAAATCCAACCGTATTCTGCGTGATTTAGACCTTCTGCAGAAAATAAATGAAAAGACAAAATGCGTGGTGCAGATGACACTGACCACATATGATGAGGATTTATGTAGGAAAATAGAACCGAATGTGAGCACTACCGCAGAACGGTTTGAGGTACTGAAAACTCTCCGGGATGCCGGGATTCCCACGGTTGTATGGCTTTCCCCGATTTTGCCGTTTATCAACGACAATGAGGAAAACCTGGTTGGCATCCTGAACATGTGTATAGAAGCAAAAGTGCGGGGAATTATCTGCTTTGGAATGGGTGTGACACTCCGGGAAGGGAACCGGGAATATTTTTACGAACAACTGGATCGTTCGTTTCCGGGAGTAAAAGAAAAATACGTACACACCTATGGGTATCAGTATATGCTTGACAGCCCCCTTAACGGCTATCTTATGCAAATCTTTCATGATACCTGCGAAAAACACGGTATTATACATGACAATGAGCAGATATTTGCGTATCTTTCCGCATTTGAAGAAAAAGAAAATTTCAAGCAGCTAAGTCTGTGGGACTAAGGAAAAAGAAGACAGGAGACAGGGTATGATTTCGTTTGCAAGCGATTATATCGCCGGAGCGCATCCGGCAATTTTAAAAAGACTGGCGGAGACCAATAGGGAATCCCTGACCGGATACGGCACGGATATTTATTGCGAAAGCGCCAAAGAGAAAATAAAGGCAGCCTGTGAGTGCCCGGAGGCAGAGGTATATTTCTTAGTGGGTGGTACACAGACCAATCAGGTGATTATCAGCACAATGTTAAAGCCTTATGAAGGCATTATTTCCGCAGACACCGGTCATGTGAATGTACATGAAGCAGGCGCCATTGAATATACGGGACATAAGGTGCTCGCCCTTCCGGCGGTAAACGGTAAGCTGGAAGCAAGGACGGTTGCCGGGTATATTCAGAGCTTTTATGAGGATGAAAGTCATGAGCACATGGTATTTCCGGGAATGGTGTACCTGTCCTTTCCTACGGAATACGGTACTCTATACAGTAAAGCAGAGCTTAAAGCTCTTTACAGGGTGTGCCGGGAAGCAGACATTCCGTTATTTATAGACGGAGCCAGACTGGGGTACGGACTGGCAAGTCCTGAAAATGACATTTCCATGCCGGAACTGGCATCGCTCTGTGATGTTTTCTACATAGGAGGAACCAAGGTGGGAGCTCTGTGCGGAGAAGCAGTTGTTTTCCCGAAGCACAATGCGCCTGCTCATTTTGAAACACAGATAAAACAACACGGAGCCATGCTTGCCAAAGGAAGGCTCCTGGGAATACAGTTTGATACCTTATTTACGGATGATTTATACGGAAAAATAAGCAGCCATGCAATTTCCATGGCGCAAAAGCTGAAAAAACTCTTTGCGGTAAAGGGATATGAATTTTATATAGACTCTCCAACCAATCAGCAGTTTATAATTCTTACCAACGAGAAAATGAAGGAACTCTCCGGACGGGTGGTATTCAGCTTCTGGGAAAAGATGGGCGAGGATAAGACCGTGGTTCGTTTTGCAACAAGCTGGTCTACTACGGACGAGGATATGGAGGAGCTTGCCGGAATATTGTAAAATGCGGGCAGGAAAGTAATGGGGAGAGAAGGGTTATTTGAATAATATAGGGATGTTGACGGAATTAGAACTGAAAGACCGGTTGTATACGGTAAGGCAGCAGAAACGGGTTCTGGAAAACCGGCTGGAAAAATATACCTTCCGGTGTCAGATTATTGCGAATTCACGGCAGGAAGCCCACAGACAGATTAGAGGGGGAATTGTCCCCACCTTATTTTATGCGGGGTTTATAGCCGGCATGGTACTGATGCTTTTGTATTGCATAAAAGTGACATTGCAGGGGGGAGCAACGGGAAACAGGGAGGTAGGATTTATGTACCTTATAGCAATTCCAGGCATTTACTATGGCGGAAAACGGATTATCCCCAAATTCAAGAACATGCTGATGGTATTTTGCAACTGTTTCATCTTGAAGAAGGAAGAGGGCAATCTTTTTTTCAAAATGGGGGATTTGTGCAAGGAGATAGACTGCGCAACGGAAGAAATACGGGGATTGAATGAACAGTTGGAGAAACTGAAAAACGAAGAAAAACAGGGGAATAATGGACAGTAATATTAATTATGTTTTCTTTGAAGAGTACAAGAAAATTTCAAATTTATGTAACGATATGTTACAGGTTCAAAACGGTGTCACAGAATATATCAATGAACTGGAGAAAATAGCCGGTCGGAGAGAGCCGGAGGCACAAAGCGTCTTAAGACAGCTTAAGAGAATGCGTCATTTGAGAAATCTTTTAGCACATGGGGAGGGAACTTTTGAACAAGAATTGTGTTCTGCACAGGATGTAGAATGGATTCGGGATTTTCATCAAAAGCTCCTGACACAGACGGACCCGCTGGCGTTGTATAACCGGAAAAAGCGGAGAAGCCAAAGCGGACAGCAGGCGGAACAACAGGGAAGACAAAAAGAGTTTGAGCGATTGCAGTCGAAAGAGGTAAAAATTACAGGACAAAATGACCGGGAGAGCGAAACAGGCGGGTCTGTCGTGATAGTGGGCGTAGTTTTAGGGGTTGTCATCTGGCTTATACTATGGATAATATATTATTAGAAATACATTTACCGGAAAGGGAGATTTTATGAATGAAACAAAAAAAGCTTCAGGAGCGATTTACATAGTACCGATTGTATACGTGCTCGGCATGTACCTGATGCCGGTTGTACTATGGGCACTGGGCAGTGCGAAGGAGTCCGCGGACAATGTAAGCAGTGCCTGGGTACTGGCTCTGCCGATTATACTGGGACTGGTGAATTTAGCCGTGGTTCTTATTCTGGGAGAAAAAATAAGCAGAGGTCAGCTTCTTAACTGCACAAGAATTATCAAATATGCCTTAATTCCCTTTTACTTTTTAGGTGGTCTTTGTATTGCAGTGGCGCTCTTACTTATGTTTACGCCGGTTGTTATTATGGTGTTTGTAGGACCGGCCATCGCAGTCTCACTTTCGGTAATAGGCTGGCTCGGGCTGCTGGGAGCGGCGCCCTTTTCCGTTGCCTATATTGTGCGGGCATGCAAAGAAGGGGTACATGGAAAAGCTCTGTCGGTTTTTGCCGTCATATTCCAGTTCTTTTTCAGTGTGGATGTTATTTTTGTAATTATATTAGCCATAAAGGACAGAGTCTATAGCAAACAACAGAAACGACAATATATGCAATAGAGGCATCCAAACGGCGGCAGGATTATAGAACCTTGCTGCCGTTTACCGTCAGTTTGAAACTCATTCCCAAAATTTCAGCAGCTTTCCGGCACATCATCATACGTCCTAAAAAGATTTCAAAATATTCGTACATGGTGCATATCTTTTCATCTATCTGCAGGTTTAAGGAAATCACTTTCTTCTCTGTATTTATTTTTAACTTGGTATCGGTTACCGCATAATTTACCCGGTCATGTTTGTCGAAGATCGCCTTATTTTTCTCACGGACACGGCTTCGGCGCACGTCTGTTTTATCGGCAATGATAAATTGCCGATATCATGCATAAAACCGGCAATTTTGGCAAGTTCAGCTTCTTTTGCAGAATATCCTAAATTTTTCAGAATATAAGCAGTCCGCTCCGCTACCAGACTGCAGTGAATGACAGAATGGTCCGTATATCCCATTACTCCTAATACATCATTTCCTTTTGAATCTATCCCGGTTTCGTAAGGATTATGTAAAATTTATGTGAAGACAGCGAGCGCAGAAAACATAAATTATAAAATAAACCGTTGGAAGTTCTCGCCAAATCTTAAAATTTGCGGTAAAATAGAAATACAGATATCCGGTAAATTACCAGAGCAATCACGGACGATAAGGGAGAACGGTATGGCAAAAAAACATATGGATTTTATTAGAAAAGCAGGCGGGCAAAAGGCGAAAAAGCTTCTTGCCGTTATTCTGGCAGCGGGCATGGCAATGACGGCGCTTCCCGGCGAAACCATTACGGCGCTGGCGCAGGAGGCCGAAGGACAGAAAAACGTGCTGCTTGCAGAAGAGGTATTCGGCAGCGAAACGGATATGCCGGAAGAAGATACGGCATCCGGCAATGATGGTCAGGCAGAAGATGTGATACCCGGCGGTGACAGTCGAACAGCAGAAAGCATTTCCGGCAATGCAGACAGCGATGTCTCCGGCAATGCGGTCCGGCAGCAGGACGGTATACAGGGCGAAATCCCTGCTTTTCCCGGTTATATTTCCATGCCCGGAGACGAAGAAGCGGACACAGTGGTATATGACTCCTCTGCTTTTTCTGCATATTCCATGCTGGAATCCAAGTACATCCCGGCAAAAGGAGACCTGCCTCTTACCAGAGACCAGAATCCTTACGGTACCTGTTGGGCATTTTCTACGATTTCCCTGGCGGAAATCGGTATGAAAAAGGCCGGTTATGTGACGGATTTCCCGGATTACTCGGAATTGCATCTGGTTTATTTTTCTTACCGTGGCAAGGGACTGGTGGACCCTTTAGGAGGTACGGAAGGAGATTATAATTATTGCAGTGATACAGATATATTAAACAGGGGCGGAAGCCTCAGCTTATCCGAAAATGTGCTGATTAACTGGGTAGGAGCAGCCGACGAACAGAAAGCACCTTATAAGGATGCGTATAATCTGGTAAATAGCGGTATTGATCAGAGCCTTGCCTTTGACGATATGGCACACCTGCAGAATTATTACAATATTAATATCAAAACGAACCCGGAAATTGTAAAACAGATGGTGAAAAAGTACGGCGCAGTAGGAGTTTCCTACTATGCTGACAGCAGTTACTTCAATTTTACTACCGACAGTTTTTACTGCAATGAAGAAAAAGGAACCAACCATGCGGTTACGGTTGTAGGCTGGGATGACGACTATGCGGCAAGTAACTTTTCTGTTACACCGGAGGGCAACGGAGCATGGCTGATCAGAAACACATGGTCTGCGGGATCTGACGTGGATAATCTGAGCTATTATACCTATTTCTGGCTTTCCTATTACGATAAGAGCCTTTCTGGCTCAGCCTATGCGTTTGATTTTGAACCTGCCGACAACTATGATCACAATTATCAGTATGATGGGGCTATGTTTGGTATTTCTTATGGTTTTTCAAGCCCGACTCTTTCTGTGTCCAATGTTTTTACAGCCGGCGGAAATGTGGAGGGAGAGGTTCTTAAGGCTGTGGGAATCCAGTTTGCACAGGCAAATACAGGCTATAAGGTGCAGATATATAAAAACCTGAAGGACGCATCCAATCCGGAGAGCGGTACACTGGTGGAGGCGGCAACAACCTCCGGAAGTATTGAGTGTGAGGGATACTACACCATACAACTCGGACAGCCGGTAGAGCTGGAGGAAGGAGATACGTTTGCGGTAGTATTTACACTTACGGCATCAGGAGGGGTAATGGCCGCTGCCGAATACAGTTATAGCGGCTGGATGACGACAGTTGCCACTGCCAAGGAAGGACAGAGCTTCTATAAGTCCCCCTATGGCTCGACCTGGACCGACTTTGGAAAAGCGAAAAATGCTAATTTACGCATTAAAGCCTATACCGTGAATGCTGAAAACGGAGCAGGAGCCGAAGTACCGTTGCAGTCCATTTCCCTGAGCGGAGAAACCCGGATAACGCAGGGAGATACCACTACGTTGAGTGTCAGCTTTTACCCGGCAAATACCACAGATGACAAAACCGTCATTTTTGAAAGCTCTGACGAGGAAATTCTGAAGGTGGATGAAAACGGTACGGTAACCGGTGTTGGTGTGGGAATGGCTGCTATCACGGCAACAGTTGCCGGTACCTCTATTCAGGATACTATAAATATAGAAAGTGTGGCTCGAATTACAGGAGTCCGTCTGGAAGCGGATTTGGATAAAGGGCTTACGCTGGAAGCGGGAGACTCCCGGGAACTCATGGCATATACCGAGCCGGGAGATACGGCAAACAAGGATATTATCTGGCAGGTAGAAAACTCTGCCATTGCAGAAGTATCAGAGGATGGTCTGCTTACCGCGAAAAATCCCGGAACGACTACCGTAACGGCTTCCTATGCCATAGATACAGAGCTAAAAGCATCCTTCACTCTGACCGTGACAAAGAGTCTGGAAAGCATCTCCTTGTCCGGTGAGGACAATGTCATGAAGGGGGAAACCATTTCCTTGCAGGTGGAATTTTACCCGGCGGATACTACAGATGACAAAACCGTCATTTTTGAAAGCTCGGATGAGAATGTCCTGAAGGTGGATGAAAACGGCGTGGTAACCGGCATGGGTACAGGAAGCGCCGACATTACCGCAACGGTTCAGGCTACTGCTATTTCGGCAAAGAAAACCATTCAATGTACGGAAAGAATCCCCATGTACCGGATTGTATACCATCTGGCAGCGGGACAGAAGACAGAAGCCAACGAAGAAGAGATTTACAACAACAAAGTACCTTATATTTTACAGGAACCGGCAGCAGGGAAAGAGGGCTACACCTTCGGTGGCTGGTATACTGCGGAGGACTATAAGACCAAAATAACGGAAATTCCGGCACAGACCACAGGAGAAGTCCATATCTATGCCAAGTGGATTGCCCGGAAATATACGGTTATTTATGACAGCAATACCCCGGAGGGGACCAAGGTAACCGGAAAGATGCCCATGCAGGTATTTTCCTATGGGCAGCCGGCAGCTCTTTCTGCCAATAAATATGCCTGCAAAGGTTATGCGTTCATGGGATGGCAGACAGCGGACGGAACCTTCTATGCTGACAAAGAAAAAGTAAGCGTCCGCACGGAAGGCGCAGCGGACGATACGGTTTATCTGTATGCTATATGGCAACAGACCTTTACTGTTTCCTATGACACGCAGGGCGGCAACCCCATAGTGGATAATAGTTACACATACGGAAAAGCCATGAAGCTGCCGGTTCCCGTGAAAGAGGGATTTACGTTCCGGGGCTGGTACAGCGACAGCGCTTATAAGAAGAAAGTGGCATCCATTACCGCGTCCACCAAGGGAGATTTACAGCTTTATGCCAAGTGGAGCGAGAACACTTACAACATTGTATTTAACGGAAACGGAAGCAACGGCGGAAGTACAAAGAAGCTTACTATAAAATATACGGAGTTGGCAGCTTTTACGGCAAACGGTTTCTTTAAGAAGGGCTATGAATTTGCCGGATGGAATACGGTAAAGACGCCTACGGAAGCTGTACCGGGCACGACCTTTGAGGACGGCGGAAAAGTAACCGGTCTGATACTTTCACAGCAAAACCTCCTGCCGCAGAAAAACGGCGGTACGATTACCCTGTATGCCCAGTGGAAGCCCACGACCTATACGATTGATTTTGTATACAACGGCGGAAGCGGGGACACGGCCAGAATGGAATATTATTACGGCATGCCGAAGACCAAGCTTCCGGTGCCGGAAAAAGAGGGTTATACTTTCGGAGGCTGGTATAAGAATGAAAATCTGACGGCTGCGATGTCTTATATTACCGCAACCACCTATGGAAATATGACACTGTATGCGAAATGGAATGCACCGTATACGGTGGTATTCCACAATGATGCCAGGGCAGATGCCGGACTCCTTACCGGTACCATGAAGCCGCTTTCCATGAAGAGCGAAACGGCGAAGGCGCTGACGGCAAATACCTACAAGAAAGCAGGCTATGCTTTTGTGGGCTGGGCGCTTACGGAAGAAGATGCCCGGGCGGGAATTGTGACCTATGAGAACAAAGCAAAGCTTTTCCAGCCGGGTACATTGACTAAGACCGCAGATGCTTCCGGAAAAATCACATGGGTACTGAACCTGTACCCTGTCTGGAGAAATTCCTTTACCGTTACCTTCCATCTAAACGGCGGAGAATACGGTACGAAAAGCATTGCCTATGAAGCCGGTGTGGGTATCACGGCAAAAGAAATGACAGCATGGGAGAAGCCGGTGAAGAAAGGCTATGTGTTTGTCGGCTGGTATAAGGATGCCGCACTGAAATCCAAGGTAACCGCCATTGCCAAAACAACGGCGGCGGATATGGATTTGTATGCGAAGTGGAAGGGCATCTCCTATAAGACGGAGTACGTGGCGAATGTACCGGAAAATGCGGCAGTGAAGGGCGTTATGAGGCTACAGACGCTTATATACGGCACACCGAAGGCCCTGACAGCCAACAGCTATAAGATAAACGGTTACGTGTTTGCAGGCTGGGCGGAAACGCCGGACGGAGCGGTGAAATACACCGACAAGGAGAAGATTACCGGTCCTGCCGAATACCCGGACAACGGTATCTACACCTTGTATGCGGTATGGGAAAAGCAGACCTACACCATTACCTATGCCAATATGGATGGCTTTGCAAATCCTGCCGATAATCCGGCAGCCTACACAGTGGAGGATGAAGAACTGCTTCTTTATAATCCCGAAAAACTGGGTTACACATTCCTTGGCTGGTATACGGATAAGGCATGTAAGAAAAGAATTACCAAAATTCCTGCCGGTTCTTACGGCAACTTAACACTTTACGCCAAGTGGAAAGTAAATTAAGCGCAATGCAAAAAATAACAGCCGCCCGTTAAGGCGGCTGTCACTTACAGATGAAAGGGGAAGACCTCCCCTTTCATTTTTTTCACGGAAAGAATTACATTGTCCTCTCTGGGATAAAAACGGGTGCTCAATACCTTTTCCCCATCGTTTAAGTAAATCTCCAGACTGGACATGTCGGCGAGAATGCGGATGTTACGGCATTCCTTCAGACGGCATTTGCGGAGAGTTCTGCCACCACTGACAGACATGTCGGTAAACAGCAGGGTGAACAGACCGTCTTCATAGGTCATGGTGCAGAAATCCGACAGGGCAATGGAAAAAGCAGCCCCGGTCTCTCCGTAAAAGAGGAAGGGCAGGGAAACATCGACGGATTTTCCTTCGGAAACAGGGGAGCCTGTGCCTGCCCAGGATAAAATTTCGGGTACGGGATTCTGCAGCAGTACACCGTCGGCCCGTCTTGTGATTTCTCTCGGAACCGTAAGGCAGTGCTGCCAGCCGAGAGGCACGGTCAGGTTTTCATAGGCGGAGTCACCGATTCCCATCCAGCCCACCAGAATTCTTCTGCCGTTCGGTGTTTCAAAAGTCTGCGGTGCATAAAAATCAAAACCATAGTCCCATTCTTCAAAGTCTGTCAGGACATCATCGTAGGTAAAATAGCCGGACTGGTACAGGTTCTGGAATTTTTCCTCATAAGTGGGCAGTCCCTGCGGGGAAATGCTTAAATAGCGGTGGCCGTCCACCCGGAAACAGTCGGGACATTCCCACATATAGGCGAAATCAGGCACGGCATCATGAACGGTGTAGCGCCAGTTTTTCAGATCATCCGATTCATAGAACAGGACGCAGCCTTCGTCCGTTTTCGTTCTGGCACCCAGAACCATATGGTATTTGCCGTCTTCCTTCCAGACCTTGGGGTCGCGGACATGGCAGCAGCAGAAATCGGGGTAGTCCGCATTGGTGAGAAGGACTTCCTTTTCACTCATGGTGTGGCCGTCCTTTGTGGATACATGGATAACATTGGCGCCCCTGCCGGCGGTGGTGTAGTCGTAGTCTCCGTCCTCCAGCACATTACCGGTGTAAAAAATTTCCAGGGAGTCGCCGCAGACAATGGCGCTGCCGGAATAGGCACCGTCCTTATCCGCAGGCATGTCCGGGCGGATAACCATGCCGGTGTAAGTCCAGTTTACCAGATTGGTGCTTTCAAAATGGCCCCAGCCGCGGTCACCGCTGCCTTCGGCATCGAAGGGGGAGTACTGGAAGTAAACATGGTATTTGTTATCAAAATAAGAAAGACCGTTAGGGTCGTTCATCCAGCCCTGAGGGGGCTCCAGATGCAGTTTCTGACGATAGGAATTGTTGTTCATAAGTACCGACCTTTCTGTTTGTTTCAGTAAAACATTCTGATTTTAAACCATTATAAACAAAAGAGACGGGAAGAACCAGTCCTTTTAGAATGAAAACCCCGGATGAAAAGCTGCGATACATAAAAAGTAAGGCAAAACAACGATAAAAATTTGAGTAGTCATAAAAAGCAATTCAAGATAAAATAAGGAGATAATACAGGAAAATGCAATAGAAAACAATAAGACAATGGAGGATGTGTCAATGAGCAATGTAAAAGGTGTCAGATTAACACCCGCAAAATTTGCCGTGGATTTAAGCGACGGCAGCGAAAGAGGATTTTATGTGAACCAGGATTATATCCTGCAGAAGCTTCACAGACCGCACAGAGGCATCAACCTGATGTACTGCTATTACCCTCTGGACGAAGCATGGCCAGCAAGAGCACAGGATGCTTATGCCGATAAAGAAATCAGCTTTGCATGGGATTATCCTTACGACAATTATTTCCCCTTCAGAGGCGGACTGAACGGCAATATGGACGGGGAGGCTTTTACCTGCATGCGCGATGTCAGACGCCATGGACAGGATGTTATACTGACCCTGACCTGCGACCCCCATGTAACGGATGAGCACATTATTGCGATTGCGAAAAACCTGCGTACCTTCGGACGCATGATGCTCCGCCTGAACCATGAAGCTACCGGAGACTGGTTCTCCTTTAACAAACGTGCTTCCTATCAGGAGGTAGCGGATTTCTTTGTCCATTTCCACAAGATTTTGAAGGAATATGCACCCAATGTGCAGACCATTCTCTGCATTGGCGGAGCAGAAGACCCCAATTCTTCCGAAATCACCAAGGAGAAGGAATTTGCGGAAGCAGTCCGCACCACCGATATCTGGTCCGTGGACAAATACATGGCGCTGAACTGGGGCTGGCCTTACGAGGTGGCGGAGAAAGACAATTTCTCCCACAAGAAGGAGTCTGCGGAATATGTATATGAAATGACGAAAAAAAGCTATGAGCGTTATAAAGAGCTCTGCGGCGGAAAAAAGAAGCCCATGGTAATGTCCGAAATGAATGCCGACGGCGATGTCACCGGACCTTACGACCAGGTGAAAATGGTACAGGATTTCTGCCGTCTGATTAAGGAAGACCCGGAAAGATGGTTTAGCGGATTTACCTTCTACCAGTTCCGCGATGACGGACGTCTGGGACTGGAAATTACCGACCCCAACAACCCGGATGTAGGTGTGGAACAGCCGCTGCTTGCCGCTTACAGAGATATTATTCAGGATGAATTCTTCAATCCCGGTGTGGTTTATGAAGGTGAAAAAGAACTTCCCGTAACTCTCCGCTGGGGCGGCTCCGAGGATGCGGAAGGCGTGGAAATGGAGCTTTCCTTTGACGGTGACCCGGTATTTGCGGAAGCTAACTTCAAGGATGACTTAAAGGATGCCAATCTGATGCTCGAAATTAACGGCCGTTGGTTCTACAAAGCACCCGGCGTAACCTTTGTGGACTTTATGCCCGCATTCTTCGATAAAAAGCTGGACGGCCCCTGCACAATGAAGCTTCGTATTTTCGCACCGCCCGCAACCGGTGAAAACGACCCTTCCCAGGGCGAAGACTGGCAGGAAAACTACTATTACACCTTAAAGAGCCTGCCCGATATAAGACTTCGTTTTGAACCCGTTATCGCATAGGATTTCAGAAATTCTCCCTATAGGCATTGCCCGCTTAAGCAGGCAGTGCCTTTTTAAAAAATTACATATTGACAACTTTCTTTGTCAATGATAATGTATATGACAAGAAAAGTTGTCAGAATGACAAAAATAAATGTCACAGAAATGACAAGAGTAAATAACAGGAGGAAACAGATGGAAGGACAATTTCAGCCAGAGGGACAATTTCAGCAAAATGTAAATCCCTATACACCGCAGCAGACAGGATACCAGCCGCAACCGGGATATCAGCCACAGGAAGCAGGACAGCCCGTCCTGCAGGAAAATAACAAGAAACCCATGAGAAAGGCTTACTGCCGGGTAGAATGGAAAATTTTCCTGTATGCGGTCATTGTTGTGGCGGCACAGACCCTGTACGCATGGGCGCTTCCCGAATTGTTTGGGGAAAGTGTTTATGTTGCGGAATGGTTTACCTGGGGGATGATGATCATTCCCATGTATATGATTGCTTTTCCGGTTTTATATTTGTTAATAGGGGGCAAAAAGGACCGTGTAAAAATTATGCAGCATAAGATGAAATTCGGACAGTGGATTGTTGCGGCGCTTATGTGTGCCGGTATCTGCGCCGTCGGCATGGTTATCGGTACTGTACTGGATACCGTAATCAGCCTGCTTACCCAGAACAGCTCGTCGGATGCCGTTACTCTGCAGAACCTGATGTTAAATTCCAATCCGGTTTACCGTATTCTTACGGTGGGGATTTTAGCGCCCATGGTGGAGGAGATGATTTTCCGTAAGTTCATCATTGACCGCACTGTAAAATACGGAGAGTGGATGGCAATTCTTACTTCCGGCCTGATGTTCGGTCTGTTCCACGGAAACTTCAGCCAATGCTTTTTTGCGGCGGGTTTAGGAATGTTGTTCGCCTATATTTATATCCGTACCGGACGTATACGATATACCATCTTTTTACACATGGCGGTAAACCTGACTACATCCGTCGGCTCTGTCGGTATCCTGCAGTGGGCCGGATACGATGAACTGTTATCGGCGGAAGCAAGCGGCAATTTAGAGGCGATAATGGGCGATATGCTTCCGAAACTCATTGTTTTATATGCATGGCTGGGACTTTTAGCATGCCTTGCCATCGCCGGTATTGTGCTTCTGATCGTAGCCTTTGCCAAAAAGAAGTTTTTCCTCGTAAAGCCGCCCAAGTATGTGGCAAAGGGAGGATTCGCAGCAGCATGGATTAACTGGGGCATGCTTTTATTTATAATTTATATTCTGTTTGCCTTTATCTCTAATTATGTGGGATTTTAAGAAAGAATGTGAGGAAAGCATATGCCTTTGAAAAATCATTTGAAAGAATACAGGGCAAAAAAGAACATTAACCAGCAGGAGCTGGGAAGCATGGTGGATGCCAGCCGTCAGACCATCAGCCTGATTGAAAGGGGAGATTATTCTCCTTCCGTTACTCTGGCACTGAAGATTGCCGGATATTTCGGTGTGCGGGTAGAGGATATTTTTGAATATGAGGAAGGAGAGGGAAACGAAGATGAATGAGGTCAGAAACGAAGAAAGAACAGAAGAAAAGGGACAGGAAAAAAATACAAAAAGACTGGAAACGATTAAAAAAGAGGATAAAAAGTTTTACTGGAAGTTTATTGCACTCTGTGGAATTGGCGGCATCGTAGGGGGGACGGCGGGATTCCTGATGTGTTTTCTTGACGATTATATGGCAGCAGGGGGATTGTCCTTCCCGGAAATTTTCCTGATGGTACAGAGAAACCTTGCCATACCGTTCCGCTATCTTACTGTGGCAGTGGGAGCAGTGTTCTGGGCAGCTTCGGAATACTTTTACCGTAAAGCGCGGAAAATCCGGAAGGAAAGCAGGGATCTGGATGAGGATTACGACAGAATAGACGATGCCCTGAACATTTCCCTGCTCCTTGCCAATGTAATGGCAATTATGAATTTCATATGCGCAGGTATCGGTTTCTATTGTCTGCCGTGTGCGGAGGATATGGTTTCCTTTGTTATAACCATTTCATTCTTTCTGCTCTATGTATACGGTTCTTTTCATATGCAGCATGTAATTGTCAATATGACTAAGGAAATGAACCCGGAAAAGAAAGGCAGTCTGTATGATAAGAAATTCAAGAAGCAGTGGTACGACAGCTGCGATGAAGCGGAACGCCGTCAGATAGGAATTGCATCTTATCATACCGTTCAGGTAACGGGTATCGCCTGCATGATGTTTATGCTTATCTTCATGATGTTAGGCATGGTAATCGAGATTGGTCTTCTGCCCATGCTGGTGCCGGCATTTATCTGGATGATTCAGGTGATCACCTATCATGTTTCCTGTAAAAAGGCACAGAAGATGATGAATGACTGACAACAGCCGGAGGGCACAGGCCTGTGCGGACAAAAGCGCACGGTTCATGTATGAAAGTAACGCACGGCTGCATACAGCCTAAGTGCGTGGAAAAGAGGGAATATGGAAGAAATATTGAAGGTGCAGGGCTTGAAAAAGACATTTAAGCTGTCTGCCAAACAACAGAAAATCGAAAAGACTAAAGAAAAAGTAAAGGTGGCGGTCAATGACCTTTCCTTTACCGCATACAGAGGAGAAGTGTTCGGACTGTTAGGGCCTAACGGCGCCGGAAAGACCACTACACTGCGTATGCTGGCAACCCTGATCAGACCGGACGGCGGGGATGCCGTACTGGACGGCGCGAGCATTGTAAAGGAGCCGGAAGAGGTGCGCAGCAAGATTGGATTTCTGACCAGCGAGCTGAAGCTGGAGGACTTCTTTACCCCCAATTATCTGTTTGATTTCTTCGCAGATTTACACGGCATGGATGCGGAGAGCAGAAAGCAGAGAAAAGAGCTTTTGTTTAAGCGTTTCGGCATTGATGAATTTGCTGAAGTAAAGGTAGGCAATCTGTCCACCGGTATGAAGCAGAAGGCATCCCTTGCCATCTCTCTGGTACATGACCCCGATATCATTATTTTCGACGAACCCACAAACGGTCTGGATGTTCTGACCGCCAAGGTGGTGACGGACTTTTTGCTGGATTTGAAGGCACAAGGCAAGACCATTATCGTGTCCACCCATATTTTCAGCCTGATTGAAAAAATCTGCGACAGAGTGGGAATTATCATCAACGGTCACATGGAAGCATGCGATACCCTGGATGCCATCTGTCAGGGAATGAGCTTAGAGGACAGGTTTTTTGAGATTTATAAAGAGAAAGCAGGTGATATCGCATGAGAAAAGATATGCTGACCATTATTAAAAAGGAATTTGCCCGCTTTTTCGGGGATAAAAATTTATTCTTTACCACCGTTATTATGCCGGGTCTTGTGATTTACATTATGTATACCATTATGGGGCAAGGCATGATGAAGCAGTTCATGGCGGATGACACATATGTGGCGGATGCTTATGTGGTAAACCTGCCGGACGAACTGAAGAACTCCTTTGAGGAGCTTTCCGCTGACTGGAAAGATACGGCGGAAGCGGATACGGATGCCGTAAAACAGAAAATCCAGGATAAAGAAGCGGATGTACTGGTGGTATTCCCGGAGAACTTTTCCGGGGAAATCGCAGCCTATGATGTAAAAAGCGGTGTGGCTGCACCCAATGTGGAGATTTACTACAATTCCACAAAAACGGACTCCGAACAGATAAAGAGAACGGTAAACGACCTCTTAGACAGCTATGAAGCATCCATGACAAACAAATTTGATATAAATGCCGGGGACGGTGTGTATGACTGCGCCACCAAGGAAGACGTGGTGGGTCAGATATTTTCCATGATGCTGCCCATGCTGTTAATGATTTTCCTGTTCAGCGGCTGTATGGCGGTAGCACCCGAGTCCATTGCGGGGGAAAAGGAAAGAGGCACCATCGCCACCCTGCTTGTTACTCCCATGAAGAGAAGCTCTCTTGCACTGGGTAAAATCATCAGCTTAAGCGCCATTGCACTGCTGTCCGGTCTGTCCAGTTTCCTGGGTACCATGCTTTCCCTGCCGAACCTGATGGGAATGGACGCAGGCTCCGGCATGGACGCCAGCGTATACAGTGTGGCTGATTATGGTCTGCTTTTGGGACTGATTTTAACAACCGTCCTGCTTTTAGTAGCGGTAATTTCCATTATTTCCGCCATGTCGAAGAGCGTAAAGGCAGCGGGCACCGCCATTTCGCCGCTTATGATTGTCGTAATGGGTGTCAGCCTCATTCCCATGTTCAGCGGTGGCGGAGAGAGCAGCATTGCCTATTCCTTTATTCCGATATTTAACAGTGTGAGAAGCATGTACGACATTTTCTCTTTCCAGTGCAGTACCGTGAATGTGGTGCTCACCATGGTATGCAACCTGATTTATGCGGGTATTCTTACCTTTGTCCTAACCAGGATGTTTAATGATGAAAAAATAATGTTTTCCAAATAAATCCGGGAAAAAGAGACAGAATAAAACCGACAATCTTTTTTGACAGATTTTGTAATGTGTGCTATTCTTAAAAGAAAGCGTTGACGAAGAGAGTACCCTTGGAACGGTCTTACAGAGAAGTCTCCCTGACATGTTTTTTATGCAGGCTGGAAGGAGACAGACACGGACTTTGGAGAACATGGCTTCCGAGCAGTGCACTGAGCCGGCGGCTTGCGGGATGACCCAAAGGCAGGACGGTTAGGCTGCAACAGGTCCGCCTGTTATAGCGGAGAGTGCTAACAGGCACTTGCAGAGGTCTTTCCTGTGAAGGAAGGATAAAGAGAAGTGGTACCACGGGTCAAGTTCCCGTCTTCTTGTACGAATCACGTATGGGAAGGCGGGTTTTTATATTAGGAAATGTCCCGTATTACGCGGCAGCAGGCGCCTTGCCATGCGAAAGCATAAAGAAGTATGCATGAAAGCTTTAGGGAGAAAGGAAGTAAAAAATGAGCAAAGAAAAGTATTACATCACAACAGCCATTGCCTACACATCGGGCAAGCCTCACATCGGAAACAACTACGAAATCGTGCTGGCAGACAGTATTGCCAGATATAAAAGAGCCGAGGGCTATGACGTCTATTTCCAGACCGGTACCGATGAGCACGGTCAGAAAATCGAATTGAAGGCCAACGAAGCCGGCGTAACACCCAAGGAATTTGTAGATAAGGTAGCCGGACAGATTAAGGATATGTGCGACCTTTTGAACATTTCCTACGACCACTTTATCCGTACCACCGACGATTACCATGAAAAACAGGTACAGAAGATTTTTAAGAAATTGTACGACCAGGGCGATATTTACAAAGGCTCCTATGAAGGTTTATACTGTACCCCCTGCGAATCTTTCTGGACAGAGTCCCAGCTTGTGGACGGTAAGTGTCCGGACTGCGGCAGAGAAGTAAAACCCGCCAAGGAAGAAGCATATTTCTTTAAGATGAGCAAGTATGCAGACCGCCTGATTGAGCATATCAATACCCATCCGGAATTTATCCAGCCGGTTTCCCGCAAGAACGAAATGATGAACAACTTCCTTCTGCCGGGGCTGCAGGATTTATGTGTCTCCCGTACCTCCTTCAAGTGGGGAATTCCGGTAGATTTCGACCCGAAGCATGTGGTTTATGTATGGCTGGATGCACTGACCAACTATATCACCGGTATCGGTTATGATGCGGATGGAAACAGCACCGAGCAGTACAAGAAGTACTGGCCGGCGGATTTACACCTTATCGGCAAGGACATTATTCGTTTCCATACGATTTACTGGCCCATTTTCCTGATGGCGCTGGGAGAACCCCTGCCCAGGCAGGTATTCGGACATCCCTGGTTACTCATGAGCGGCGGCAAGATGAGCAAGTCCAAGGGCAATATTATTTATGCCGATGATCTGGTAGATTTCTTCGGCGTGGATGCGGTCCGTTACTATATGATTCATGAAATGCCTTATGAAAATGACGGTAACGCAACCTGGGAGCTTATTGCGGAGCGTACCAATACCGACCTTGCCAACACACTCGGCAACTTAGTAAACCGTACCATTTCCATGAGCAACAAATACTTTGACGGCGTGGTTGCCGACAAGGGCGCTGTGGATGAAGCACTGGATGCTGACTTAAAGGCGGTGGTAACCGGCACCTACGACAAGGTAAAAGAGAAGATGAGCACCCTGCGTGTGGCAGATGCCATTACCGAGATTTTCGGTATCTTCAAGCGCTGCAACAAATACATTGACGAAACAGAACCCTGGGTACTGGCAAAGGACGAAGCAAAGAGCGACCGTCTTTCTACCGTGCTTTACAACTTAGTGGAAAGCATTACCATCGGCGCATCTCTTCTGCAGCCCTATATGCCCGAAACCGCAGAAAAGATTGTGAAGCAGCTGAATACTTCCGTAAGAGATTTCAGCGACCTTAAGAAGTTCGGTCTGTATGAGAGCGGCAACAAGGTAACGGCAGAGCCTGAAATTCTGTTTGCCCGTCTGGATATGAAGGAAGTAGCAAAGAAGGAAGAAGAACTGGCACAGGCCATGATGGCTGCCAAAGCAAAGGAAGAAGAGGAAGAAAAAGGCATTGATATCGAAGCAAAGCCGGAAATTTCCTATGAGGATTTTGCCGCTATGCAGTTCCAGGTAGGTGAAATCATTGCCTGCGAAGCAGTGCCCAAGTCCAAGAAGCTTCTTTGCTCCCAGGTTAAAATCGGCAGCACGGTAAAGCAGATTGTGTCCGGCATCAAGGCTTATTATTCACCGGAAGAAATGGTGGGCAAAAAGGTTATGGTTCTTGTGAACTTAAAGCCTGCCAAGCTGGCAGGGGTTCTTTCCGAAGGTATGCTGTTATGCGCAGAGGATGCGGAAGGCAACCTGGCACTGATGAAGCCGGAGAAGGATATGCCCGCAGGTGCGGAAATCTGCTAATCTGCAAAGCGGTTATGAAACGATGGACACGGCAATGACCGGTATTTTATAGAGAAAGATGGGGTTATCTATGAAAAAAGAGGAGTTTACATTTGCGTCCCGGGACAATGTCACGAAAATCCATGCGGTCAGATGGCTGCCGGAGAGTGAAAACATTCAGGGAATTATACAGATTGTGCACGGTATGGCGGAATATGTGGAACGGTATGAGGAACTGGCGGAGTTCCTTACCGGCAAAGGCTATCTTGTGACGGGAGAAGACCACTTGGGACACGGGAAATCCGTGCCCGAAGGTGGGGTTAAAGGATATTTTTGCGAGCAGGATCCGGCTACGGTTGTGGTCAGGGATGTGCACAGACTGAAAAAAATGACGCAGGAGCTTTACCCGGGCGTTCCTTACTTTATCCTGGGACACAGCATGGGCTCCTTCATCACCCGAAACTACATTTACCGTTACGGTACCGGTATTCAGGGAGCCATCATTATGGGTACCGGTATGCAGTCCCCTCTGTATGTGTCTTTTGGGAAAGCCGTAACTTCCTTAGTAGGGGTATTCCACGGTAAAAATGTACCCAGTAAGTTTCTGGACAAGGTAACCTTCGGCTCCTACAACAAAAAGGTGGAGTCGCCGCGCACCGGCTTTGACTGGCTGTCCAGGGAAACGGAAAGAGTGGACAAATATATTGCGGACGACAACTGCGGCTTTTATTTTACCCCAAACGGTTTCAAGACCTTATGCACGCTGGTTTCCCGTGCCTGTAGTATGGACAATATGAAGAAAATCCCCAAGGATCTGCCGCTGTTTGTGATTTCCGGTGAAGACGACCCTGTGGGCGGCTACGGAAAAGGGGTAAAAAAGACCTACAATGCTCTGATAGAAGCGGGCGTGGAGGACGTTACCTTAAAGCTGTACCCGAAGGACCGTCATGAACTGATGAATGAAACGGACCGGTACGATATTATGAAAGATATTGAAAATTGGGTAAAACAACATCTTGTGAGATAAGGTCCCATTTGCTATAATAGTTTAATTAACGTTTAGAACGGAATAAGGCTTTTGAAGGAATGGAGATTTATATGAGTAATATCCGGGATATTCCTTATACGATCAGATGGGCAAAGCCGGAGGACTGGCCGGAAACCATGCAGATGGTCTGGCGGACGTTTATGCGCTTCGAAGCAGCCGATTACACAGAAGAGGGCGTTATTAATTTTCAGGATTTTCTGACAAACGGAAAGATTTACCAGATGTTTTTGAACGGGAGATATCCCATGCTGATAGCATTGGATGGTGAAAAAATTATCGGAGAAATTTCCGTAAGAGGAAGGAATTTTATTTCTCTGTTATTTGTAGACGAAGAATATCATATGCAGGGAGTGGGCAGGGCACTGATAGAGGCAATGGCAAAGTATCTCAGGGATGTCAGGGGAGAAATCTATATGTCTGTCAAAGCGGCGCCTTATGCGGTAGCTTTTTACCGCAAAACAGGATTTCATGCGTGTGCACCGGAGGAAAGCTTCTCCGGTATCCGGGTGACTTCCATGGAGAGATTTTTGTAGGAGGAAAGCACAAAATGAGTAGAATATTTGATATGGACAGTCCCTTGATGAGGATATTAAACAAGTTTGCGGATCTGATGTGGCTGAATATCCTCACACTTATCTGCTGTATTCCCATTGTGACCATAGGCCCCGCACTTTCCGCAGCACATTATGTGGAGCTGAAAATGTACCGTAACGAAGAGGGATATATTACCAGGGATTTTTTTAAGGCTTTTAAGGTGAATTTCAAGCAGGGATTTATTCTTGGCGTTATCAACCTGCTGTTGCTGACGATTTTCGTGACGGATATTTTTCTTATGAATGAAAATTCCAACATCCATATCCCCAGGGTGGCGCAGGTCCTGATTATGGCAGCAGCCATTATGTACGTTTTTTATGTGGTATGGGTTTATGCCGTACAGGCAAAATTTATCAATACCATAAAAAATACCATGAAAAATGCTTTTGCCATCAGTATGATGAAGTTCCCCTACACCATAGCCATGGTAGTCTTATATGTCTGTCCGTGGGTGCTTTTGTGGATTTCCAATTTCTACCTGTTCCCGATAGTGTTCCTGTTTGGGGTTTCGGTGCCGGTGTATTGCAGTGCAGCCCTGTACAGCAAATTTTTCAAGCAGCTGGAGGAGAAAATTTTAGCCGGTCAGGAAGAGGAAAAGGAGACCTCAGGAGAGGAAAACGCCGAGCCAGAGGAGGAAAAAATCTTCAGCGACAAGCCTATGTTTGAAGAGAAGCAAGAGGATAAATAATGAAGGATAACCGAATAGGCGGTTTTCTCTGCAGAAAGGTACTGCCTACAGCTGTTCTTGTGCTGGCAATTTCCGTTCTGCTGATTCGTTCCCTTTCCGTCAGCATGGAACAGGAGAAGAAAACGGTGAGGGACAATCTGGAGGCACAGGCGCTCGTTGCGGGGCAGCAGATTGATAAAACCTTTCGTTCAGCGGAGAAAGCCGTGGAGGTCATAGCAAAATACCTGGAATATGACAATGCCGGAGATGTGGACAAGGTAATGCAGGCATTCCTTGATACAACCGGTTTAGAGGATATTTTTATTTACGATATGGACGGAACCGGCTACCGTGCCGGCGGCGAGGAACTGACAGAAGAGGAAATGACACGGTATGCAAAGGCTGCGGAGATTAACCGGGAAAGCAAACAGAACGGCAATATATATGCGGGCAGTGATTCTTTTTATGCGGCCGCTCCCATCGAAAAGGAGGGTGCAGTCACAGGGTATGCAATCTGTGCCTACGACAGGAACCTGATTGCCAGACAGAACATAACGAAAAATTTCGGCGGCAATGCCTTTTATCTGATTTTGGATAAGAACGGAAAAGTGGTGTATCTGGATGAGAGGGCGCAGGCAAAGGGAAATCCCTTCTGCGTAGCTTCCGATGATTACATAAAGACCCTGAGGACTTTGACGGACGACAGCTTTCAGACAGAGGTTTTAAAATCACAGATGAAAAACAATCAGACGTGCACGAAGGCGCATACCTACGGGGATTATTCCTATACCCTGTTTGAAGTACCGGTTCTGGATGGGGATTATTTTCTCATTATAGGCGCTGAGCAGACTTATGTGAACGAGCAGGTGCACACAGGCTGGAGACCGCTGCATTCCATAGCCCTGCAGATTATGGCAGTCCTGTTAGTTTTCATAGTGGTTCTGACTATTATCGATGTGGTGGAAAAGAACCATGAAAATGAAAAAAAGAAAGCGTTAGAGGATAAAGCCGATACGGATCTGCTTACCACATTAAACAATAAGATTGCAACGGAACGGAAAATTAAAGAACATCTGGCAGCCCATCCCGACGAGATGGCAGTGATGTTCGTAGTGGATATTGATAATTTTAAGAAAATTAACGATACCATGGGGCATGTGTTTGGAGATGAGGTGCTGAAGACACTGGGAAAGCATATCTGCGGAGAATTCCGTGCCAGTGATATTATCGGACGTACCGGCGGCGATGAATTTATGGTATTCTTGTGCAACATGAAAGAAGATGCCATTATTAAGAAGGAAGCAAAGCGTCTGGAAAAGTTTTTCCAAAGCTTTCAGGCAGGCAGCTATGTGAAGTACTCCGCTACCGCCAGCATCGGCGCAGCCGTATATCCCAAGGATGCCCAGACCTTTGAAGGTCTGTATAGAGCGGCGGACCAGGCAATGTATGTGGCAAAAAAGAAGGGAAAGAACCGGCTGTCTTTTTATGGGGAAGAGAGTACGGAATCATAGGAACGGTTCGGCAGATTGTATATTAAAAGCGGTAAAGTTTGTACAAAGTGCCCGATTTGAACCGGAGCATAAGCAATTTTTACAAAGCCCAACGAAAACTTTGTGAAATAGTGTTATAGCAAGAAATGGAATTATTCGGTATACTAAAACAAGGTTAGGCCGAATGTATTTATTTGTACAGCAAGAAAGGAGTCATAAAATATGGCAAGTTTATCATTAAAAAATGTCTGCAAAGTATATCCTAACGGTTTCGAAGCAGTTAAGAACTTCAACCTTGAAATTGCAGATCAGGAATTCATTATTTTCGTAGGACCTTCCGGATGCGGTAAGTCCACCACTCTTCGTATGATCGCAGGTCTGGAAGATATCTCTTCCGGTGAATTAAGAATCGGCGACAGAATCGTAAACGATGTAGAACCTAAGGACAGAGATATCGCAATGGTATTCCAGAACTACGCTCTGTATCCTCATATGTCTGTATATGACAACATGGCTTTCGGACTTAAGTTAAGAAAAGTTCCGAAGGATGAAATCGATAAGATGGTAAAAGATGCAGCTAAGATCCTTGACCTGACTCCCCTTCTGGACAGAAAGCCTAAGGCTCTTTCCGGTGGTCAGAGACAGCGTGTTGCCATGGGTCGTGCAATCGTTCGTAATCCTAAGGTATTCCTTATGGACGAACCTCTTTCCAACCTGGATGCAAAACTTCGTGTACAGATGCGTATCGAAATCGCTAAATTACATCAGAGATTAGGTACCACCATCATTTACGTAACACATGACCAGACCGAAGCTATGACACTGGGTACCAGAATCGTAGTTATGAAGGATGGCGTTATCCAGCAGGTAGATACTCCTCAGAATCTTTACGAGAAGCCTTGCAACCTGTTCGTAGCAGGATTTATGGGATCTCCGCAGATGAACTTCTTAGATGCAACTGTAGAAGTAGCAGGCGATGTAGCTAACTTAAAGATTGCCGGTCACAGCATTCCTCTTCCTCCTGCTAAATCCAAGAAGCTGATTGACGGAGGTTATGACGGAAAGGTTGTTACCTTCGGTATCCGTCCTGAAGATGTATATGATTCCGAAATGTACATCGAAGCTTCTCCTAACAGTGTATTCGAATCTACCATCAAGGTATACGAATTACTGGGTGCTGAAGTATATCTGTACTTCGATCTGGAAGAGTTCCCTGTAACTGCAAGAGTAGATTCCCGTACCACTGCAAGACCTGGCGATACCGTAAGATTTGCTCTGGATGTTGAAAAAATTCACGTATTCGATAAGGATACCGAGCAGGTTATTACCAACTAATAAACAAACGCTTCGGGGGTGCATATGCACCCCCGTTTTTGCATTTACGGCTAATAGAAAGAAAGAGGGGATTTCGGTTTATGATTTCAAACCAGATTATTCAGACGAGCATTGACGAATTAAAAGCGATTACCAAGGTTGACCTTTGCATCTACGACATCACAGGCAGTCTGGTAGCATCTACAGCAGAAAAAGGAAGCCTTTCCAATGATTTTGTGACAAGTTTTGCCCAATCACCGGCAGACAGTCAGGTGATTGGCAATGAACACCTGCTGAAAGTGCTGGATGAGGGGGAAGTTGTGTATATACTGGTGGCAAGAGGAACCTCGGACGATGTTTACATGGTGGGGAAAATCGCTGTTTGCCAGCTGCAAAATCTGATTATTGCGTATAAGGAGAAGTTTGACAGAAACAATTTCTTCCAGAACCTGCTTTTAGACAATCTGCTTTTAGTGGATATCTACAACCGGGCTAAAAAGCTGCACATTGAGGTCAGTGTACCCCGTCTGGTTTATTTGATTGAAACAAAATCGGAAAAGGACGGTATTGTCACAGAGCTTCTGAAAGGAATGTTTTCCGTACAGAACGGCGATTACATTACCTCTGTGGATGAAAGCAATGTAATTTTGATTAAATCCCTGGAGGATGGTTATACCCAGGACTCCCTTCTGGATATTGCCAACACCATAGTGGATATGATGAATACGGAAGCCATGCTCAACGTCAAGGTTGCCTTCGGTACTGTGGTGTCGGAGCTTAAGGACGTTTCCAAATCCTATAAGGAAGCGAAAATGTCTCTGGATGTTGGCAAGATTTTCTACGCGGAAAAGGATGTTATGGCGTACAGCACACTGGGAATAGGACGTTTGATTTACCAGCTTCCCATTAACCTGTGCAGAATTTTCATCAAGGAGATTTTCGGTGACTCCATTCCGGAGGAACTGGATGAGGAAATGCTCACAACCATCAATAAGTTCTTTGAAAACAACCTGAACGTTTCCGAAACCTCCAGACAGTTGTTTGTGCACCGGAATACGCTGGTTTACCGTATTGAGAAAATGCAGAAATGCACGGGACTGGACATCCGCACCTTCGACGATGCCCTGACCTTCAAGATTGCTCTCATGGTCGTAAACTACATGAAGTACCTGGACACCATGGAGTACTAAATTTTTGCAAATAAATTACACGAAGCCGGTTTATTTTTTATGAAGGAAAAGACAAAATCATTTTTACAGAAAACGGGGATTTTATCCCTGACGCCCACGACGCTGCTGCGCTTTTTTGCCGGACTTGCCATTATACAGCTGGCAGTCGCCTCTTTCCTGCAGATAGGAATTGGGTCGGACTCCTTTACCGTATTCATGCAGGGACTTTCCAAGGTATGTTCCGTCAGCGTGGGAACGGCAAACTTTCTGCTGACACTGGTACTTTTAATCATTGTGTTTCTGCTGGACAGGACGCAGTTTAAGATTGGCATGGTATTTGCCGTGGCATTTGCGGGATTGTTTCTGGACGGCATGGCAAAGGTGCTGGCCGTTATTTTACCGAAAGAGCCGTCCATACCGGTTATTGCACTGGAATTTGCCCTGACCTGCGTGGTCGTCTCCATAGGTTTTCCACTGCTTAAATCCGCGGGAATAGGCGTGGCTCCAAACGATGCGCTGTACCTTGCCATTGCCAACCGCACGAAAAAGCCCTTTGGACTTATCCGGATGCTGGTGGATGCCTGCTACCTTGTCTGCGGCTATTTCTTCGGCGGCGTCATCGGCATCGGCACCGTAGTCTGCGTCATTGCCATAGGCCCCATGATGCAGTTTGTGATGAAACATATTATTAAACAGAAGGATTAGGGTATCTTGCCGCATTAGGGGTGGAAAGATATTTATTGTGAACAAACGGGGAGATAGATGGAAAAACAACAGGATAAACAAAAGCTGACTGTCGAGGGACAGGTTCAGGATATGAAAGAAAAAGACATAAAATTTGAAATCTGTTCTGAGGAGGATGCTAAAAAGTTTTTACAGTATAACAATTACTATTTTAAGCTTAAATCGTATGCTCGTAATTACAATATGAATTCACAGACAAAGAAATATTTTAACCTGGATTTTGCATATCTGGTAGAGTTATCGAAGCTTGATATGTATATAAGAAAATTATTTTAGAGATAATTTTTTTGGAAACGAATAAATCAAAAAAAGCTCATTTTACAGGGGGTACAGAGGGTGCGGAAAGTTGTCGGATGTGTTGGATTTCAAATAGTATGCAACATGAATATCAATGATGTGTATAGGACATTTTCAGAGAAATCTAGAAATGTCCTTTTTAATTCATTTGAATCTTATTAATGGCATTTATAAGCTCTTTAACATCAAAGTGGATATATGCTTTCTTGGTTAAAGCCATTGCAACTGAGTGGCCCACAATCTTTTTGATAATGGTCTGATTGATACCGGCTTCTGCTAACATGGAGATACATGTGTGTCTGCAGTAATGTGGTGTGCAGTCAATCTTAAGTTGCTCTATTGATGGATGGAAGTAGATGTCATAATAATTTCGGTATTGGAAGTGTTTGCATTCTGGAGTATCTTCAACCCAAGTCTTGTAGAAAGGTAAGACCTTATTTACGATAGGGGCATGAAAAGGAACAGTTTGTTAAGCAGTATGATGCCTTAGCTATGAGAGTAGCGGTTAAGCGGATGAACGGTAAAAGAGGTTAATGAGCAAGCGGACAGAATCGAGGCATATATCAAAGCTCAAAGTAATACTTTAGTGGATTTGGAGAATAAGACAACGAAGTTGGAGAGAAAAGTAGAGATTGCGGAGATGGTTGAGAAGGTTAGAGATGGATTTAAAAGGTAGGAAGAGGAACATCGGAGACGATGCTCCTGCTTCAATACTTCTAAGAAATACTATGAAATATCGCAAAAACACATTGAAATCACAGAACATACGTGCTACTCTGTTGATAGGTTTTGGGGAATAGGAGAGCTAATGCTATGGATAATTATATGGAAGATTGGATTGGAATTGAAGCGGCTGCCTGTTATTTGGACGTGATGAAGGATACGGTTAGAAATTGGATTAAGAAGACGGATATGCCGGCACATAAAATAGGTAAATTATGGAAAATTAAAAGAGTTGAATTAGATGCTTGGGTAAAAAGTGGACGTAGTGCCATAGAATAAATTTTGATAGAAAGAAAAAGGTGAAGGAGATAAAGGTATGTCTAGATTTACAGAAAGTAAGATTGCTGTAGAAGCGGTTAAAGTGATAGAAGAATATGGTGAACTTGATATGGGGGAATTGATTGAAATATTGGTTGAGCGTATGCAACCATCGGGACATGATATGGATATTATAGCGAATAGAAATGATACATATTTTTCTCAAAAAGTAAGAAATTTACGTTCACATTATAATAAGGTGTTTTTTAATAATGTATATTATGACAGTAAAATAGATAAGTATGTATCTTATGAGTGTAAGAAACTGAAAGATGTCCTTGAAGGAAAAGTTTATGTAGAAAAGCTTGGTCAAAAGAAGAATAGGGCAGCAGTATTTTATACCCGGAAAATTGATTTTGAAAGAATTAATAAAGAGAGAAAATTGATTGGCAATGCAGGTGAAGAATTGGTTTATAATGACCAAATTACGTTTGTAAAAAAGCATGCACCAGAATATTTAAAAAGTGTCAGACATGTTTCAAAGATAGATGGAGATGGGGCAGGATATGATATAAGTTCATTTAATGCTGATGAAAAGCTTATATACATTGAAGTTAAGGCTACAACTGGTAAGAAAGAGACACCTTTTTATATGTCATCGTTGGAGTATGCATTTTATGAGTTGCATAAGGAAAACTATGTTATAGCTAGAGTGTATGAATTTGATATGAGTACGAAAACCGGAAAAATAGAATATATATTAGGAAATGCTGTTGAAGGTGTATTTGATAAAGAAGTTTCTGCGTATAAAATAATTTACAAGAAATAGGAGGTCTGTTATGAAAAATGTGTTGTCAAATAGATTATCACCATTGATTAAATATCCAGGTGGTAAAGAAAAAGAATTGAGCTATATAATACCAGCACTTCCTACTAGTATCGATAACTACTATGAGCCATTTGTTGGTGGAGGTGCTGTATATTTTGCAATTGACGCAAAGAAATACTACATAAATGATAAGTCAGACGAGTTAATTGCACTTTATGAAATGGTTAAGGAGCAAAATAAGGAGTTCTTTGATAAGTTAAATGCAATTGAATATAACTGGAATATTATAAGTAAAGTTGTTGACCATCATGAAAAAACAATAGTAGATATATACTATATGTATAAAAAAGGCGAATTAAATAAGCAACAATTGGGCGATAAGATAACAGAATTTGTTCTCGCAAATGCAGATGAATTCAATGGATTATTAACAACTAATTTCAATTATCAGATTGAAGAGTTTGTTTATGAGTTGTGTAAGAGTATAAAGAATAAAATGATAAGAATGAATAAGATAGAGGGAGAAAAAGGGGATTTAGTATATCCGGATGTTGTATCTAATATTGAATCTGCGTTGAAAGCTGCTTTTTATACGCATTTTAGAATGTTGATGAATAATAAAGATGAATTAGGAATTAGTAAGGAATTTGCTACGGCAATATATTTCTTTATTAGACAGGTATGTTATTCGTCTATGTTTAGATATAATAAGGATGGTAAGTTTAATGTGCCATATGGTGGAATTTCCTATAATAGAAAATCTTTTACAAATAAGATTGAGTATTATCAAAATGAAGATGTAATTAAACATCTTTCGAATACTATAATTGGCAATATGGATTTTTATGAATTTATGAATACATATAAACCTAAAAAGAATGATTTTGTATTTTTAGATCCGCCATATGATTCGGAATTTAGTACATATGCTAAAAATGAATTCGACAAAGAGGATCAATATAGATTAGCAGAATATTTAATAAAAGAGTGCAAGGCTAATTTCATGATCGTTATTAAAAATACAGATTATATTTCATCACTATATTGCGAGAATGCTAAAACGGCAAATGGCAATCGATTATATGTGTCGTCATTTGATAAGAAATATTTTGTGAGTTTTCAAGATAGGAATGATAAGAATGCACAGCATTTGTTAATTACAAATTATAAGATAGGGGACTAATTAATGGACGAAGCAAAAAAGGCTGCAATACAAAATATTGTCGATATGGAGATAAAGAAATTTACGGATAGTTATGAAACTAGATTTGCTAATGAAGTAAATGATCCAGAGGGGGTTATTAACAGCAAGAAGAATAATTGTTTCGTTGCGGAACTTGGTAAAGAGTTTATGTTTTATAGTGCGTTTGTTAGAAGTTTTGACAGTTCATTTGGAAAGGTTTTAGAAAAAATAGGAAATGAAGTGGCGAAATTGTCTTATGATGTGCGTGGTAATATTGATTCTTTCTTGTTGCCACAGCAATCACAGCATATGGATTATATTATATTGGAATATGAAAAACATAGAAAGCCATTGACTTCGGATTATTGTGATTTTACTTGCATGATACCAGCGGACACACGAAGTTTTGAAAAATCACATGTTACAGACCACTATTTCTATAATAATAAGAAAAAAGAGCACTATTTAATAGAGCTTAAAGCTGGTGGTGACTTAGATAATAAAAAAGCAAAGACTGAAAAACTTGCTATGTTACAAGAGTATTTTATTCTTAAAAATTCGTTGAGGGATAAACCAGACGATAAAATAAAGTTGTTTTTTGGAACGGCTTATAATAAGTATGGTGAAGACTCTGAGTGGAAGCAGGAAAGAGTGAAGCAGTTTTTTGCTGATGATGAATTACTGATTGGAAAAGATTATTGGAACTTTGTATGTGACGATCCAGAGGGTTTCAATATTGTGTTTGAACAGTATAAGGCAAGTTCGGAATACATTAAAGAAGCACTGGAACGTATAAAAGTATTGTATTTCAAATAAAAAAGTGTTCTTAAATGTGTTAAAACAAAATGTAGAAAATGAATTTGGGGGTATAGTATTAAAGACGCGGCATGAAGTTTTACAGTTTCTTCTAATAGCAGAATAAATCAAAGGATGTATAATATAATACAGTGTCCGAAGTTCAATATAGACTCTCGGCTACTAAAAATTCCAGAAATAGGAAGATGGAGGAAATAAAACATCTATTTTGTGATGAGGACGGTCGCATAAAAAGACATAAAGAATACTTTGATAAAAATCCCTATATAAAGGATGCTTATCTTTTTATTAGCAGTATTATAAAGTATATTACGAAAAAGAACAGTAATCCCAGACATACTAACTTTTTATAGCAACCAGTTAACAAGTATGTCGGAAAAGAGTATGATACATTTTATAGAACAAAAATCGCCAGAGATTTTTACTGGGGCGGTGCGTGCATCAAACCAGATTTGAGCTTATCAAAAAGGTTCACCAGAGGGTATGCAGTATTTTCTGGTGAGCCTTTTTATTTATTTTGATGCTTTTGAAAAATCTTGTCATATTTTTCGGATATTCCGCATATATATCACTAAAGGAATTGGCTAAGGGGATTTTGCGGATATGGAAAAAGGGGACAAGATTTTTTTTCAGAAAAAAATTATTTATTTAGACTATGTTGAGCGGGAGAATAAAATAAAAAACGGCGGTGTGATTAAGTGGGAAGCGAGAGGGGAAGAAAGTCGTGTGCAGATACATATCAGGGGACTGTATCCTACGGACTCCTGCCGGGGAGAGCTCATGCTGCTTTCGGAAGGAGAAGGCTATCCCGCAGACACTATTTATCTGCAGTACGGAACCGCAGAGTATGCTGGCATCTGGCATAATGAAAACTTAGCCGGAACCGGAATTCCTTACGAGGGGTGTGACGGAATTATCATAAAACTTTCCGAAACCAGATTTTTGAGGGGAATTTGGCGAAATCGGGAAAAACAAAAAGCGGAGGCTCCGGAAACAGCGCTGCAGAACGAACCAGAGTCTGCCATGCTTGCAGCCGCGCAGACCGTACTGGATGCATACGATGATTCGGTGCTGGAACCGCAGCCCATGCCGGGGGATGAAGAAATGCGGCAGGACGAACCGGGTGTAGAAGTACAGCCCATGCCTGAAGCTGAGGAGATGCAGCGGGATGCCGCACCTGCAGGAGAAATTCAACCGGATTTGCCGCCGCATGAGCCCGCTACAGAAGTCCGGCAGCCCATGCCTGAAACTGAGGAGCCACGGCAGGACGAACCGGGTGCAGAAGAACAGCAGCCGGGCGAACCGCAGCAGGGCGAACCACAAGCAGAAGAACCGCAGCTCCGGCATGAGCCGCAGCAAGCCATCCCGCCTGCGGAGGAAGAAGCGCAGTCCCATGAGGAGGAGTCAGCCTCCGAAGCCCCGTTCCTGCGCTCACAGCGGAAAATGCAGGCAGGGCAGATTTCCCCCAACAAATGGGAGCAGCTTAACCGCATCTATCCTAAAATTCAGCCATTCGGGGACGTCAGGGAATATTTATCCATCGCCCCCTGCGATTTTGTAATTCTGTCGGAGCACTATCAGGAAATGGTGCAAAACAGTTTCCTGTTGCACGGCTACTATAACTACGGACATCTGATTTTGACAAAAATAAAGGAAGGAATAGACGATAATTATTATCTGGGCGTGCCCGGAGTTTACTACGAGAGAGAAAAACAGGCAGCCCTGCTCTTTGGATTTGAAGGGTTTGAAGGAGACGGGGATGCCGTCCAGGACGGCAGTTTTGGCTATTATATGAAACGGGTAGAGATATAGACGAAGCTTATACGCCTTCCCCATTAAAGGAGGGGATAAAGCTGCTTTCCGCCGCTTCGCCTTCCTGCATGTAGCCGTCCTCGATGCCGATGGACAGACAATAGTCCAGAAGGGCATTGTATTCCCGGTGGGAAACACGGCGGTTCAGTTCGGGCATGTCGGGAAACATCCGGACAGGAGTGTACTGGCTCATAACACTGTAAACAATGGTATCGCCATAGGTATCGCGGAGATAGGACAGCACCTTTTTAGAGTCCTGCAGGTGGCCGGGAAGCATCATATGACGGACAATAACACCGGATTTCATTAGTCCGGTGTTTTCGTCGTATACGGGTGCGCCGGTCTGGCGTACCATTTCCGCAAGCGCGGCGGCAGCCGTTTCCCGGTAGTCCGGTGCGGTGGAATACTTTTCGGAAAGTCTGTGGGAATAGTATTTGAAATCCGGCAGATAAATGTCAACAAGACCGCTTAAGGAGCGCAGGACTTCGGGGTTTTCATAGGTACCGGTATTGTAGACAACGGGGATGGAAAGTCCCTGTTTTTTTGCGCTCTTTAAGGCGGTAATAATCTGCGGGATGTACTGTGTGGGGGTAATGAGGTTGATGTTGCAGGCATCCTGGGACTGCAGGGACAAAAAAATTTCCGTAAGCCTTTCTACGGTGATGCATTTCGGTGAGGCAGCCTCCCCGGCATGTCCGCAGGAAATAGAGTCATTCTGGCAGTAAACACAATGCAGCGGGCAGCCGCAGAAGAACACGGCGCCGGAGCCGGCTTTGCCGCAGATGCAGGGTTCCTCCCACAAATGCAGGGCAGCGCGCGCTACCCATATACCGTCGCTTTCTCCGCAATAGCCGCATTCCCCATGTGCTCTGTCCGCATTACATTCTCTTTTGCATAATTTACAACCCATCAAAATCACCATTCCTTAAAACAGCAAGCCTTATGCCGCCCGGGCATTAAATGAAAGACATGCATCAGATTGTCCCGCCGGGCATAGAAAACCGCGCATACACGTTTGGGTAGACACTTCTATGCGGTACCCCTGAAAACGACTCCGCCAGGCACCCTTACGGCACATGAACGGTTCCTCTTAGTGCTGCTGTGTTCCCACCCTGACACGGTTCGTGGATGTCCATTGCGTAAGACCCAAACTTCAACATCGCTTCAGAAAGCCAGCCATAGAAATGCCCGCCTAAAGGCATATGCACGGCTTATTAAGTATATCGGTTTTTAAGGAAAGTGTCAAGAGTTCTCTTTCTCCTGCCTTAGCCGCAGGCGCAGCTCCTTAAAAAATGTTTTCAGCATATTGCTGCATTCCTCTTCCAGTATGCCCCGCGTAACAGCAACCTGATGGTTAAATTCGGGCATCTGCAGGATATTTAGGATAGAACCGGCACAACCTGCCTTGGGATTCATACAGCCCATGTAAACCTCGGGAATGCGTGCCTGTACGATGGCTCCGGCGCACATCTGACAGGGCTCTAAGGTTACATAGAGCTGACAGCCCTCCAGACGCCAGTCGCCCATGACCCTGCTTGCCTTTCTGATGGCAATGATTTCCGCATGGGAGAGAGTGTTCTTGTCCGTTTTGCGTCGGTTGTAGCCTCGTCCGATGATTTTGTCCTCATATACAATCACGCAGCCGATGGGAACCTCTCCTAATTTATATGCTTTTTTTGCCTGCTTTATGGCTTCTTTCATATATTTTTCATGCTGCATAAGAGCATAGTCTTTCTGCTTATCCTGACTGTTGTTTTCCATTTTCATTTCCTTACTTTATATCATTGCTCCGACATAGAGTCTGTTGTGACTTCTGCCGGTTTTACCAATGTTTTGCACGGAGCCACACTTGCGTTTGTCTCTTTTTATTGGTATGATAGAAATTGTCCGGCGGACGGATACTTGTATTTTTATTATAACTGCAGGAAGGAAAAGAGGCAACCGAAATGCAGATACATGGATTAAATAAAACAACCTTATTGGATTATCCCGAACACGTAGCAGCCACTGTTTTTACAGGGGGCTGTAATTTTTGCTGCCCATTCTGCCACAACGGCGATCTGGTGCTGCATCCGGGTGAGTTTCCGGTGATTTCGGAAGAAGAGGTGATTGCGTTCTTAAAAAAGAGAAAAAATATACTTTCCGGCGTATGTATTACGGGCGGAGAGCCCACCCTGCAGCCGGATCTGGCGGATTTTATCCGTAAAATAAAAGAACTGGGTCTTCTGGTGAAGCTGGACACCAACGGCTACAGACCGGGAGTGCTGCAGGGTCTTTTAAAAGAAAAGCTCCTGGACTATGTGGCAATGGATTTGAAAAACAGTCGGGAAAAATATGCGCTGACAGTTGGAAAGCCGGATTTGGAGATAGAAAAGTTAGAGGAGAGCGTGGACTTGCTCCTGCATTCCGGGATCGTCTATGAATTTCGAACCACTGTGGTAAAAGGACTTCATGAAGAAGAGGACTTTGCCAAAATGGGGCAGTGGATTGAGGGGGCAGAGGCATATTATCTGCAATCGTACCGGGACAATGAGAATGTAATCAAAAAAGGCTATTCCGCCTTTGAAAAGGAAGAATTAGAGAGCTTTCTGCAGCTTGTGAAGCCCTATGTGAAAAAAGCGGAGCTGCGCGGCGTAGAATAAGCAGCGGAGATGCTGCATGAAAGACACAGGCAGAAAGAGTAAATCTGCCGCAGAATAAAAAGGGAGAGAAACATGGAAAATTTTAAGAAAAAGTATCTGGGCGATAAGGCATTTTATCTTATGGTCCTTGGAGTTGTGCTGCCCATTATGATTCAGAACGGCATTACGAACTTCGTAAGTCTGTTGGACAACATCATGGTGGGAAGAGTGGGCACCGAGCAGATGTCGGGTGTGGCGATAGTCAACCAGCTTATGTTTGTGTTTAATCTGGGCGCTTTCGGTGTCATATCCGGCGCCGGCATTTTCGGTGCACAGTTTTACGGCTGCGGCAAGCACGACGGGGTGCGTCATACCTTTCGTTTTAAGCTGATAGCGGTTTTTATTGTGACACTGTGCGCCTGCCTGTTATTTTATTTTGCCGGAGAAAACCTCATCAGTCTGTATCTGCATGAAGAGGAAACCACGGATCCGGCGGCGTTGCGGGCAGCTCTTCATTATGGCAGACAGTATCTTTTGGTGATGTTAATCGGCATACCGCCCTTTGCAGTCAGTCAGTGTTATACCAGTACCCTGCGAGAATGCGGGGAAACCATTCTGCCCATGAAAGCCAGTATGGCGGCGGTGGGCGTCAATATGTGCTTCAATGCAGTGCTGATTTTCGGCCTTTTAGGTTTTCCCAGACTGGGTGTAGTTGGCGCCGCCATTGCAACGGTGCTGGCACGCTACGTGGAAATGGTCATTGTTGTTCTCTATACCCATAAGCATGCCGACCTCTATCCGTTTATCAAGGGCGCTTATGAAAGCCTGCATATTCCGGGCAGTCTGGTATCCAAGATACTGATAAAGGGCACGCCTCTGATGGCAAACGAACTGCTGTGGGCAATGGGCATGGCGGCTATGACCCAGTGTTACTCCATGAGGGGACTGGATGTAGTAGCAGGATTGAATATTTCTTCCACAATTTCCAATCTGTTCAGCGTAGTTTACATTTCCATGGGCAATGCGGTGGCAATTATCATCGGCCAGCTTTTAGGAGCCGGAAAAATGGAAGAAGCGAAGGAAACAGACACCAGGCTTATTGTCTTTTCTGTTTTGACCTGTATGGCGGTGGGGCTTGCGCTCTTTGGCCTGGCGCCCTTTTTCCCCATGATTTACAATACCACGGACAAGGTACGGGGGCTTGCTGCCGGCTTTATCCGTATTGTGGCGATTTATATTCCTGTCAATGCTTTCCTGAACACCTGTTATTTCACCATCAGAGCGGGAGGCAGGACGGTCATCACGTTTTTGTTTGACAGCGTATTTATATGGGTGGTCAGCATCCCCTGCGCATATTTCTTAAGCCGTTACACGGATATGTCCATTGTGCCGCTGTATCTGTGCTGCCAGCTGCTTGACCTGATTAAGTGCGTCATCGGCTTTATTATGGTAAAAAAAGGTATGTGGATAAGCAATTTAGTAGAAAAATAATAAAAATTTACAAAACCTATTGACAACGTAGGTTTTGTAGGTGTATAACAGTTTTAACATAAAAAACGACCTAACGAGGAGGATACTATTATGGCAAAGGTTTATACATCAGCAGATCAGTTAATCGGAAAGACACCCTTATTGGAGCTCACCCATATTGAGCAGGAATACGGACTGAAAGCAAAAGTCTTAGCAAAGTTAGAGTATTTTAACCCTGCAGGTTCCGTAAAGGACCGTGTTGCAAAGGCCATTCTGGATGACGCAGAAGCAACCGGAAAACTTACCAAAGACTCCGTTATTATTGAACCTACTTCCGGCAACACCGGTATCGGTCTGGCAGCCGTTGCAGCAGCCAGAGGTTACCGCATTATCATCGTAATGCCCGAAACCATGTCTGTAGAAAGAAGACAGCTCATGAAAGCCTACGGCGCAGAATTAGTACTTTCCGAAGGAGCTAAGGGTATGAAGGGTGCGATTGCCAAGGCGGAAGAATTGGCAAAAGAAATTCCCGGTGCATTCATCGCAGGGCAGTTTGTAAATCCTGCTAACCCGAAGGCACATTTTGAAACCACCGGCCCGGAAATTTTTGAAGATACCGACGGCGAAGTAGATGTATTTGTAGCAGGTGTAGGTACCGGCGGTACCGTAACCGGTGTCGGCAAATACTTAAAGTCCAGGAAAGCAGATGTGAAGGTAGTGGCTGTTGAACCTGCTTCTTCCCCTGTATTATCCAAAGGAACACCCGGTGCACACAAAATTCAGGGTATCGGTGCAGGCTTCGTTCCCGAAGTACTGGATACCAAAGTATATGACGAAATCATTCCGGTGGCAGATGAGGATGCATTCGCTATGGGCAGAAAAATCGGACATAAGGAAGGCGTATTAGTCGGTATTTCTTCCGGTGCAGCCGTACATGCAGCAGTAGAACTGGCAAAGCGTCCCGAAAATGAGGGCAAGACCATCGTGGTTCTGCTCCCCGATACCGGTGACAGATACCTGTCCACAGCTCTGTTTGCAGAATAAAGCGGCGCACACATAAGAAAGAGAAGGTAACTAACTCAGGGAACTCCTTAAATAAAATGAAACGGAAAAGAAGCGGTTGGAAAATCCAATCGCTTCTTTTTATGAGAGAATGTATTATGAAAACTAAAGTCAGTACGCGTTATTCAGTGCCTTTTAAGGCTTCTACCATATCTATCTTTTTATTCTTACGTGACACCATGATGCTCACAAGCAAGGAGACACCAAAGGTCAGTACAATGCTGATAAGGTAGCTGGCGGGGTAAATTGCCATGTTCATTTCATATTCTCCGGCAAGCTTTTTTAAGAGATACTGCAGGGCTGCCCTGCCGGCAGGGATACCGATGAGAATACCCAAAAGGGTAACCCAGAGATTCTGGTCAATGAGAAGTGCCCCGATTTTTTTATCCCTAAAGCCCAGTACCTTTAAGGTAGCCATTTCCCGGTAGCGTTCCGTATAGCTCATGACGCCCAGGTTGTAAAGAACCACAATACCTAAAATCATGGCAACAATCACCATCAGGGAAATCATTAAATTCATTATTTCCGTAAATACATCAAAGGAGTCCATAATCATCTGCTTGGACTGGATACTTTTAATCGCATCGTCCGCCGCAATATCCTGCTTTTCCACCGCAGTATACAGAGAAGAAAATGTGTAGGGAATTTTCAGTGTATCTGCATAGGAAGCGGTCACAACGACGCTTTCCGACATGGAATGCAGGATGCCGGCTACCCGGAGTGTATAGGTATCGTCCGAGCCGTAAGGGTTGACGGTGAAGGTGTCCCCCACCTTTAGGTTTCTGTCCTCGGCAATACGGGAACAGATGTAAGCACCGTCATTTTGTAAGGTAACGGTGTTTGACTGCCGGTCGATAAAACGGACTGTGTCGTGGGTAATGTCATAAATATCCAGGGAAACCGCTTTGTCTCCTGATTGAATGCTTACGGAAGCGCTGCGGTCTGCGTTGTATTCGTTAAGCAGGCGGTCTGCGTCCGCCTCCGTGGCATCTTCCGTTAAAAAGATGCGGGAAGCATAATTGGTGGCGGTCCCAAAGGAGATATCTAAAAACTCATCCATGGTATCGCGCATACCCAGACACCCTACCATAATGGTCATACAGCCGATAATGCCAATCAGGCTCATGGCGGTGCGGGATTTATGCCGTATGGTATCACGCAGGTTCCAGCGGGTGCCGAAAGGCAGCATATGGAAAAGCCGCGTGCGCTCGATGAACAGGTTTTTCATTTTCTTCGGCGTATAAGGCCGCAGGGCATCGGCAGCCGTTCCCTTCAGCATTTCTTTCACGGATAAAAAGCCGATAAGGGTAAGCAGGATAAGAATGCCGATTAAAATATAAATGCAGAATCCGGGCAGATACAGATCCCAGGTGGGCATATCTAAGTAAGTACCCATGGAACCGGAGGGGTTCATAATATACCAGGCAAGAAAATACCCGAAGCCGATACCGAGGGCGGAACCAATCAGACCGATGGTAAAGGCATAGGATGTATAATGCCGCAGGATACGTCTGTCTTTGAAGCCAAGCGCCTTTAAGGTGCCAATCTGCGTTTTTTCCTTGGAGGTAATGCGGTGCATAGTGGTAACCATGGTTAAAATGGCAATTACAAGGAAAAGAACCGGAAGCACGGAGCCCATGGTCCTGCCTTCTTCTTTTTCTCCGTTTGCCTGGGCATAGGAGACGGTTTCATCCTTTGTCAGAATAAGAGAAGTGGACTGCAGGGCATCATCCGCGTTTTCTGTGAAAATCTCTTTGGATAAAGCAGAAATCACATTGAGCTGCGGATAATAGGCAAAGCCCACGGCGTTCTCGTACATTGCGGGAGAGATGTAGGCAAAGCCGAAGTTTGTGTAATCCGGCATAAGCTGGCTTTCATCCCGGACATTTATCAGGTATTCCCCGGATTTTACGAGACCCTCTACATGCCCCTGTATTTCCTTATTTGCATACAGAAAGGTAAGGGTATCACCAACGGAAATATCGTTGGCAGCGGCATATTTGTCGGAAAGCCAGATGCCGTCCTTACTGTCTTTCTCATAAGCATTGCCTTCCGTTAACAGAAAACCGGAAACCTCCGCGTTTTCCGTTACCGTCAGGGCAACGCTTTCATCCTGTTTTTCCTTTACATCCACTTGAATGGAGAGATAACGGGATACCGCATCCACACCGTCAAGGGCTGCAATTTTATCGGCGTCCTCCGAAGAAAAACCGTTTTCGGAGACAATCCGGTAGTCGGCAAAGCCTGTGGCATCAAACAGGTAAGTGGTGTTTTTATCAATGCTGTACCATTCCATGTTCATGCCCACAAAGACTCCGACGCCGAGGGCTATCATAATAATCATGGAAAGAAACTGCGCCCGGTAAAGACCCATGGTGCGAAAGAGCTTTCTTATTAACATGGGGTACCTCCTTACCAGTCGATTTCATCGGCAGGTGTAGGATTTGACTGTTCCTCACTGGAAACTATTTTACCGTTTTTTACACGGATAACTACATCCGCCATTTTGGCTATATTCTGGTTATGTGTAACGATGACTATGGTTTTTCCATATTCCCGTGCCATTTTCAAGAGTAATTTGAGAACCAGTACACCGGTTTCGGAATCAAGAGCGCCGGTAGGTTCATCACAAAGTAAAATTTTCGGGTTTTTGGCAAGTGCCCTGGCAATGGAGACACGCTGCTGTTCGCCGCCGGAAAGCTCGGACGGGAAATTCTTCAGATGGTCTTCCAGTCCCACTTCCCTTAACATTTCCGTAGCGGAAAGGGCATTGGGAGCGATTTCTTTTACCAGGGTAACATTTTCATGTACCGTTAATGTCGGTATCAGGTTGTAAAACTGAAATACAAAGCCGACCGTGGAAGCACGGTAATCGGCAAGTTCGTTTCCGGACAGGCCGGAAATGTCTTTTCCGTTTACTGTTATTTTGCCTTCGGTGGGACTGTCCAGTCCGCCAAGAAGGTTTAACAGAGTACTTTTCCCGGCACCGCTGGGGCCTAAGATAACAACGAATTTACCTTCTTCCAAAGACATATTTACATGGTCAAGAGCTTTTTGCTTGTGATCTCCGTTTTCATAGATACGGCTCACGTTTTCAAAAGTAATCAGAGACATAATATACTCCTTTCGAGGTTAGCAAAAGCTAACCAATGGTAAAAAGAAGAGGAAGACGCATTTCGGTGCGCCTTCCTGTTTCATTCAATGCTTGTGACAGGTGCCGCCCATGGCACAATGGCTACAGCTTCCGCCGCAGGAGGACTTGCCTGCTTTCTTATCCTTAATCATGCTTTTAATAATAGCTATTACAACGAGAACAAGAATCAGGGTAATGATGATGGTTGCGATGTTTTCCGTAATCCATGTCAGCATATGAAAGACTCCTTTCTAATAGCGTTTTTCTTATTTAAGCTTGGTTGTAAGCTTGGTAGCTTCCTTGTAAGGTCTTACAAGCTGATAAATCATGGCAGCCAGAAGAACGATAGCTACGATTAAACCAAGTACATTTAAGTTGCCTGTGAAGGCATTACCAAACTGTTCTACTAACAGAGCAATTACATAAGCAAATCCACACTGATATCCGATAGCGAACCAGGTCCACTTTGCGTTGTTCATCTCTCTCTTGATAGCACCGATAGCTGCGAAACAAGGAGCACACAGCAGGTTGAATACTAAGAAGGAGTAGCCGCTTACCTGAGTAAATGCAGCAGCTAAGTTAGCATATACATTGCCGTCTCCGCCACCGTAGAGGATACCGAGGGTACCAACAATGTTTTCCTTTGCAACAAGACCGGTGATGGATGCAACAGCTGCCTGCCAGTTGCCCCAGCCAAGAGGAATGAAAATCCATGCAATTACATTACCGATAGCTGCCAGGATGGAGCTGTCGATTTCGTCTTCGGCAAGCATACGGAAGGTTCCGTCAACAAATCCGAAGTAAGTGGTGAACCATACAAGGATGGTGGAAAGGGTAATAATGGTACCGGCTTTCTTAATGAAGGACCAGCCGCGCTCCCACATGGAACGAAGTACGTTGCCAAGGGTAGGCATATGGTATGCAGGAAGCTCCATAACGAAGGGAGCGGGGTCGCCTGCAAACATCTTGGTCTTCTTTAACATAATACCGGAAATAATGATTGCTGCCATACCTACAAAGTATGAAGATGTTGCAACCCATGCGGAACCACCGAAGATTGCACCGGCAATCATGCCAATGAAAGGAACTTTCGCACCGCAGGGGATAAAGGTTGTTGTCATAATGGTCATACGACGGTCACGTTCATTTTCAATGGTTCTGGATGCCATGATACCCGGCACACCACAACCGGTACCTACCAACATAGGAATGAAGGACTTACCGGAAAGACCAAACTTACGGAAGATACGGTCAAGCACGAATGCGATACGGGACATATAACCGCAGGCTTCCAGGAATGCCAGTAAGAAGAACAGTACCAGCATCTGGGGAACGAAACCAAGTACTGCACCGACACCGGCGATAATACCGTCAAGGATAAGACCCTTTAACCAGTCGGCTGCACCGGCAGCATCCAGCAGGTTTTCAAATAAAACAGGGATACCGGGAACCCAGGTTCCGTAGGTTGAAGTATCGGGAGCACCGTATGCTTCCTTATATTCAGTATTCAGATATTCATCTACAGCAGTCTGTAAATCGGCTTTACCAACTTCGGGAGTATCGGTAATTTCCAATGTTTCTTCATCAACTACTTCATAGGTTGCAGTTGCATCATCGGGAGTTAAGGAAACTAATTCTTCCAGAGCTGCCTTAGCGCCTTCCTCTGTGTATTCCTCAGACTCTGCATCCAGAGCATCGGCAATTTCATCGGTTCCGTATTCGGAAACAAAAGCATCGATAATGGAGTCGGAGTCACCATACTGCTCAGCAGCTTCTTCATAAGCGGAAGTACCGATGCCGAACAGGTGCCAGCCATCTCCGAAGAGACCGTCATTTGCCCAGTCGGTAGCGGCAGCGCCAAAGGTCTGCATGGCTATGTAGTAAACCAGGAACATAATAACGGCAAAGATAGGAAGTCCCAGCCAGCGGTTAGTAACAATCTTATCGATTTTATCAGAGGTGGAAAGCTTTCCGACACTCTTTTTCTTGTAGCATGCCTTGATGATGGAAGAGATATATACATATCTTTCATTGGTAATGATACTTTCGGCATCATCATCCAGTTCCTTCTCGGCAGCCTTGATATCGCTTTCAATGTGGTCTAAGGTTGCTTTTTCGATGCTCAGTTTTGCAAGAACCTTATCGTCACGCTCGAAAATCTTTATTGCATACCAGCGCTGCTGTTCTTCCGGTAAATCATGAAGGGCAGCTTCCTCGATATGAGCAATGGCATGTTCAACCACGCCTGAGAAAGTATGCATGGGAACGGTCTTGGTATTCTTTGCTGCGTCGATGGCTGCATCGGCAGCTTCCATAATACCGGTTCCCTTCAGAGCGGAGATTTCCACTACCTTACAGCCTAACTGACGGGAAAGCTCATCCAGATGAATGATGTCTCCGTTTTTCTTAACCAGGTCAATCATGTTGATGGCAACAACAACAGGAATGCCAAGCTCGGTAAGCTGTGTGGTCAGATATAAGTTACGCTCCAGGTTGGTACCGTCGATGATGTTTAAGATAACATCGGGACGTTCGCCAATCAGATAATTACGTGCAACAACTTCCTCCAGTGTGTAAGGAGAAAGGGAATAAATACCGGGAAGGTCAGTTACGATGACGCCATCGTGCTTCTTTAATTTACCTTCCTTTTTCTCTACCGTAACACCCGGCCAGTTACCAACGAACTGGTTGGAACCGGTGAGAGCATTGAACAATGTGGTTTTACCACAGTTAGGATTACCCGCAAGGGCGATTCGCAAATCCATTTTATCATCCTCTCTTTCTAAAATACAATTCCTTATTCCACTTCAATCATTTCAGCATCGGCTTTTCTTAAAGAAAGCTCATAGCCGCGAACGGTAATCTCTACGGGATCGCCTAAAGGTGCTACTTTTCTGATGTAAACTTCTGTACCTTTGGTAAGACCCATATCCATGATACGGCGCTTAACAGCACCCTCTCCATGGAGTTTGACGATTTTTACGGTTTCGCCGATTTTCGTCTCTTTCAACGTTTTCATGTTTTATCCTCCTCTTCTCTCATAAAAACCAGGTCATCAGACCATAATTTTCCTTGCCATTTCCTGGTCTATTGCAACACGGGATTCTTTTACATTAACAATGACATTTCCTCCCAGTGTGTTCACGATGGTAACAGTTCCACCTACGACAAAACCTAAGTTTTCGAGGTGTTTTTTAACTTCGGGGCTGCCTCCGATTTTCTTAATGGTATTCTCTTCCCCGACATCCGCAAGATTCAGTGGCATCATAAGCATTCCTCACTTTTTGATTAGCACAAACTAACTGTTTGCGCTTAAAAAAGGTTAGCTCTTGCTAACTTCTTAATTATAATATGCGCGATATCGGAATTTGTCAACCATAAATTATACAAAATTATACAACTTGCAATTTTTTTTGTTTAATGATAGCATAAGATTATTAACGACAATGGGTTATGTATGAAAGGGAGTATGGCATATGCGTTTACAGGAATCCGGAGAGATGTATTTGGAAACAATACATATTCTTTCTCAGAAAAACAACGAAGTTCGTTCACTTGATGTGGCAGAGTATATGGGCTTTTCCAAACCCAGTGTCAGCCGTGCGGTTCGTATTCTGAAAGAGGGCGGTTACCTTCTGATGGATGAGAACGGGTTCCTGACATTGACCGATGCCGGAAAAGAGGTAGCGGTAAAGATTTATGACCGCCATACCACACTGACCGCCATGCTGGTAAATTTGGGAGTGGACGAAGAAACAGCAGCAGAAGATGCCTGCAAAATGGAGCATGATATCAGTGACAAATCCTTTGCGGCGATTAAAAAGCATCTGCGCAACGAACATCATCAGGACGTATAAAAAAGCTGTCTGCAATTCAGGTTGCAGGCAGCTTTTTTGTTATACTCAGGGCAGATGCAGCGTGTATACCGCATTCGCCGGAAACTCAGCGCTTGATACGTTTGTCCAGACGGGCTGCCAGGTGCGTACCGATGCTCTGGAACACCTGAACCAGCAGGATGAGGATGATAACCGCAAACAGCATGACCAGATATTTGTAACGGTAGTAGCCGTAGTTGATGGCGATTTTACCGAGTCCGCCGCCGCCGATGATACCGCTCATGGCGGTGTAGCCCAAAATGGTGGTAATGGCAATGGTAGCATTGGAAATCAGGGAGGGTACGCTTTCGGGAATCATGACCTTCGTAATGATCTGAAAAGGGGAAGCACCCATACTCTGCGCTGTTTCAATAATATTGGGATTTAATTCCCTGAGACTGCTTTCTACAAGTCTTGCCACAAAAGGAAATGCAGCAATAACCAGAGGCACGATGGAAGCCGTAGTACCTACGGTGGTGCCCACAATCAGTCTGGTGAGCGGGAATACCATAATCATCAGAATCAGAAACGGAACGGAACGAAGCAGGTTGATGATGACGTTCAGCACGCCAAGCAGCCATTTGGGAAGGGGCAGTACACCGTCCTTTTCACCGACCACCAAAAGCACACCAAGGGGCATGCCGATGATAAAAGCAAACAGGGTGGAGAGAACCGTTACATAAAAGGTTTCCCACAGGGCAAGGGGCATATCTTCTCTTAAAATAGTGAGAGCTTCGTCAATTACTTCTGGTGCAAATAAATTATTGAACATCCTTTGTCACCTCCTGAACTAAGACATTTTCTTTCCGGGACAGATAAGCGGTGGCTTCTTTTACCACGCCTTCATCGGAAGGGAGTCCCAAAAGCATGTTGCCGTACACTTTGTCGCCGATACAGCGGGTGGAGGCATACAGGATATTGGCGGCAATGCCTTTGTCAATCGCCATCTGGGTAATCAGGGGAGAACCGGCGGCAAGGGCACCGTTAAATACCACACGCAGGACATGATCCCCGGTAAGCCCCGGAAGGAAATCCTTTGTGTTGTCCGGCATAACCAGGCGTCTTGCAGCTTCGGACTTCGGATGGGCAAATACAGTGGAAACCTCGCCTTCCTCCGCTACTTCGCCATTGTCCAGAATAGCTACCTTGTTGCAGATTTCCTCTACTACGCTCATCTGGTGAGTGATGACGATAACCGTAATGCCGAGACGCGTGTTGATATCGCGGATAAGCTCTAAGATGGAGTGAGTGGTCTTGGGGTCAAGTGCGCTGGTGGCCTCGTCGCAGAGCAGCACCTTGGGCTGCGTTGCCAGAGCACGGGCAATGGCAATACGCTGCTGCTGACCGCCGGAAAGCTGTGCGGGATAGGCATTGGCTTTGTCGGGAAGACCGACAATTTCCAGAAGTTCAAGGGCTTTTTTCTTTGCTTCTTCCGTCCTGACACCTGCAAGCTTTAAGGGAAACATGATGTTCTTTAAGCAGGTTTTCTGCATCAGCAGGTTAAAACCCTGGAAAATCATGGTGATTTCCCGACGGATGCTTCGCAGCTCCTTCGGAGAAAGTTCGCCGATATTCTTTTTATCAATGAGAACGGAACCTTCCGTGGGACGCTCCAGCATATTGATACAACGCACCAGTGTACTCTTTCCCGCACCGCTCATACCGATGATACCGTAGATATCGCCGTCTTCTATGGTCAGGGAAATGTTTTTCAGAGCATCTACTTTTCCGTCGGAGGTCTGAAAGACCTTGGAAAGGTTTTTGATTTCAATCATGATTAATCTCCTACAATATTCAAAAGGCACATCGGTCAATGGGCCGATGTGCCGTCTGTAACCTATTTCTATAGGGTACTATTATTTTTTGATTGCGTCAAGAGTTGTCTGCTTGCCACCGTAAAGACCCATGGGCTCTACATGAACAGCCAGTACGGAAACAACGTGGGTGTTGTTTTCTGCATTGAAGTCTTCCAGATAAGGAAGATGCTGGAAGTAGTTGGCATCTACTTCGCCGCTGTCAACTACCTTGTTGGGCTGTACGTAGTCGGTGTATTCGATGATGTTAAGGGTGACATTCTTTTCAGCTAAGATATCCTTTACTACGGAAAGCACTTCTGCATGAGGAGAAGGGGTAGCTGCTACGGAGATGGTGGTTCCGCTTAATGCATCGTAATCAACGGTTTCATCGTAGCCGTCGCCGGGATTTTCTACAACACTGATAACAGCGCCGTCATAGTTTGCTGCAATGTAATCTGCAACCTGCTTGCTGGAAAGAGCTGCAACCAGGGCCTTGGTCTTGTCGGTTTCTTCGTTGCCTTCCTTAACGGCTAAGATGTTGCTGTATGCGGAAGAGGAACCTTCCATTACTAAAGCATCGGTGGTAGGATTGATGCCGGCGGGCAGCGCGTAGTTGCTGTTGATGACTGCATAGTCAACATCCTGTAATACATTGGGAAGCTGTGCGGCTTCTACTTCATTGAAAGTAATGTTGTAAGGATTTTCTTCGATATCCTTAATAGTTGCGGTGATACCGGCGCCTTCCTTTAAGGTGATATAACCCTGGTCTGCTAAAAGCAGAAGTGCGCGGGCTTCGTTTGTGGTATCGTTAGGAACTGCAATGGTGATGCCTGATGCACTCTTGCCGCATCCGGCTAAGGACAGTGTCAGGACAGCGGCCAGGGCTGTTGTAACAATGGCTGATAATTTCTTTCTCATAATTTTTCTCCCTCTTTCTCTTCGGTGTTGTACCGAAACATTTAGTTTATAAACTGTATTATACAAAGATTTTACATTTTGTATAATATGTGAAACGAATAAGCAGCTATAGGATGAGCCTATAACTTAAGATACTTTTTGATTTCTTCTATATATAAGCGTCCCATTTTGGAGAGCAGGGTGTTTTTGCGGATGATGTACCCGATTTCCATGGTGTCGTCCACCGCCTTGTCCTCGGCTTCAAAAGGAACGGCAAGATAATCGTCGCCGTTTAATTCCTCACAGATGATACCGGAGCAGAGAGTGTAGCCGTTTAAGCCGATCATCAGATTTAACATGGTTGCCCGGTCGTTTGCTTTGATGATGCGGGGATATTCGCAGGTGCTTAAGATTTCCTCTGCATAATAAAAGGAAGAGGACTCGCCCTGTTCAAAGGAAAGACAGGGATACTGCTGCAGTTCGGGCAGAGTTATGCTTTTCTGCTTTGCCAGCGGGTGGCCTTTCCAAAGGTAAACGTAGGGTTTACAGTGGATAATGCTATGAAATTCCAACTGCTGTGAGGATAAGATTTTCAAAAGCGCCTTCCGGTTAAAATCACTCAGATACAGGATGCCGATTTCGCTCCGCATGGTGCTCACATCGTCGATGACTTCCTTTGTCTTGGTTTCTCTTATGGCAAATTCGTACTTGGAGGTATCGAAGGTTTTTACCATTTCCACAAAGGCTTTTACCGCAAAAGAATAGTGCTGGGTGGAAACTCCGAATTTTTTCTTCAAGTTGCCGGCCTTGCCGTATTTTTCTAAAAGCTCCTTATACTGGGCATAGACCTGGCGGGCATAGAGGAGAAATTCCGTACCGTCGTTTGTAAGCGTCACGCCCCTGCCGCTGCGGTTGAAAATGGTAATCCCCAGCTCCTTTTCCAGTTCCTTTACGGCGCCCGTCAGGGACGGCTGCGCCACATATAAAATTTCGGCGGCTTTGTTTAACGAACCGCACTCCGAAATCGTGATGACATAATTAAGCTGCTGCAGAGTCATGGTACATCCTTCTTTCTGTCAGGGTAAGGCACAAAAGATATGCGCACATTTTCAATATTGTCTGAACAGACATATTATAAGGAAAACTTCTGCATTCTGGCAAGAGGGGATTTGCCCGGTTGACAGAAAAAAACACAATGCGTATACTTTAAGAACAGAAAGAAAAACGAGGTTTCTATATATATGGAAAAGAAAGCAATTATTGCCATGAGCGGAGGTGTGGACTCTTCCGTAGCGGCATATCTGATGAAAAAGGACGGTTTTGACTGTATAGGCGTCACCATGAAGCTGTTTACCAACGATGAAATCGGCGTGTCCAGAGAGCATACCTGCTGTTCCCTCGATGATGTGGAGGATGCCAGAAATGTGGCGCATAAGCTGGATATGCCTTACTATGTGTTCAATTTCGCCGATAAATTTGAAACGGACGTCATAGACCGCTTTGTCTGTGCCTACGAGCACGGCTGTACACCCAATCCCTGCATCGACTGCAACCGCTTCTTAAAGTTCGACAAGCTCTATCACAGGGCGCAGGAGCTGGGCTGTGATTACGTGGTAACCGGTCATTACGCCCGCATAGAGCAGGACGAAAAAACGGGACGATTCTTATTAAAAAAGGGACTGGACCCCACCAAAGACCAGGGCTATGTACTGTATGCCATGACCCAGGAGCAGCTTGCCCATACCATTTTCCCACTGGGCGTCATGAACAAGACGGAAACCAGACAGATTGCCGAGGAGCAGGATTTCATCAACGCCAGAAAGCATGACAGCCAGGATATCTGCTTTGTCCAGAACGGCTGCTATGCGGATTTTATTGAAAAATATACCGGTAAAAATTACCCCGGGGGCGATTTCGTGGATGTGAACGGCAACGTGCTTGGAAGACATAAGGGTATCATCCGCTATACCATCGGGCAGCGCAAAGGACTGGGACTTGCCTTAAAAGAGCCCATGTATGTAAAAGAGGTGAACACGGAAAACAACACGGTAGTGCTGGCAAGGGAGGAAGAGCTTTACGACAAAGTCCTGACTGCCGATGATGTGAACCTGATTTCCGTGGAAGAAATCAAAGAGCCCATGCGTGTGAAGGCAAAGGTGCGTTACCGCCAGCCGGAGCAGTGGGCGACCGTGACCCAGACCGGAGCGGACGAAATCCGGGTGGAATTCGACGAGCCCCAGAGAGCCATTACCAAAGGACAGTCCGTGGTTTTGTACGACGGCGATGTCATTGTGGGCGGCGGTACCATCAAAACCGTGGGCGAAGTGTAAAATTTTCCTTTGCGGACGAAAAAAGTTATGCTATAATGAGCTGTGCTCACAAGAAAGCACAGATGCCCGCAAGGGCTTTTGGAGATGTACTCAAGTGGTGAAGAGATCGCTCTCGAAAAGCGACAGGCCGGCACAACCGGCGCGAGGGTTCGACCCCCTCCATCTCCGTTAAAAATTAAGCAAAAATAAAAGGCGTGGACCACGAACCATGCCTTTTATTTTTGTATATTTTGTGGTAAAATAAATACCGATAAATTTTATACAGGAGGGCAAACGGATGATTAGAATCGGAATGCTGACAAGCGGCGGGGACTGCCAGGCATTGAACGCAGCTATGCGCGGCGTGGTAAAGACCCTGGTAAACAGCGGGGAAAAGGTAGAAATTTATGGTTTTCTGGATGGATACAGAGGTCTTATTTATGGAAATTACAGAATGCTTACGGGCAAAGATTTTTCCGGCATTCTCACTGTGGGCGGTACGATTTTGGGTACATCCCGTACACCCTTCAAACTCATTCATGAGCCGGACGAAAACGGCATTGACAAAGTAGAGTCCATGAAGAAAAACTACAAGAAGCTGAAGCTGGACTGTCTGGTAATCTTAGGCGGCAACGGCACCCACAAGACCGCAAATCTTCTTCGTGAAGAAGGCTTGAATGTGGTAACCCTGCCCAAGACCATTGATAATGATTTGTGGGGTACGGATATGACCTTCGGTTTCCAGAGTGCGGTTGATATTGCAACAAATGCCATTGACTGCATTCATACCACTGCGGCGTCCCACGGCAGAGTTTTCATTGTAGAAGTTATGGGACACAAGGTAGGCTGGCTGACCCTGAATGCAGGTATGGCAGGCGGTGCGGACATCATCCTTATCCCTGAAATTCCTTATGATATTGATAAAGTAGCGGAAGCCATTGAGAAACATCATGAAAATGGCAGCCGTTTCACCATTATTGCAGTGGCAGAGGGTGCCATTTCCAAAGAAGACGCCAAGCTTTCCAAGAAGGAGTACAAGGAGAAACTGCGCAATCGTCCTTATCCTTCCGTTTCCTATGAAGTGGCAGCACAGATTCAGGAAAAGACCGGCAGGGAAGTCCGCGTAACCGTACCCGGACATGTGCAGAGAGGCGGCAGCCCCGACCCTTACGACAGAGTACTTGCCAGCAGACTGGGTTCTGAAGCAGGCAAATTGATTCTGGACGGAGAATACGGCTTCATGGTAGGTTACAAGAACCGTGAAATCGTAAAGGTTCCTCTTGAAGAGGTAGCCGGTAAGTTAAAAACCGTATCTCCCGATGCAAGCATCGTAAAGGAAGGAAAGTTGCTGGGCATCTGCTTCGGCGATTAAGGGTATTATGTCTTATACAGCTCTTTACAGAAAGTTCCGCCCGGCGAAATTCGAGGATGTCAAAGGGCAGGAGCATATCGTAACGACCTTGAAAAACCAGATTAAGGCAAACCGTATCGGACATGCCTATCTGTTTACGGGCACCCGTGGTACCGGTAAAACTACGATTGCCAAAATTTTTGCAAGGTCTGTAAATTGTGAAAATCCCATAGACGGAAGTCCCTGCGGAGAATGTGCCGTATGCAAGGTGATTGCCGCCGGGGCGTCCATGAACGTGATCGAAATCGACGCGGCATCCAACAACAGCGTGGACAATATCCGTGAGATTGTGGATGAAGTATCGTACTCTCCCGCTGAGGGAAAGTATAAGGTTTATATTATCGATGAAGTGCATATGTTGTCCATAGGAGCATTCAATGCACTGCTGAAAACACTGGAGGAACCGCCTTCTTACGTTATTTTTATACTGGCAACCACGGAAGTCCATAAAATTCCCGTGACCATTCTTTCCCGGTGCCAGCGCTACGATTTCCGAAGGATTTCCATTGACACCATTGCGGACCGCATGCGGGAGCTGATGGATGCCGAGCACGTACAGATTGAAGAACGGGCGCTCCGCTACATTGCGAAAGCGGCGGACGGCTCCATGCGTGACGGCTTAAGTCTTCTGGACCAGTGCATTGCATTCCATTTAGGACAGGAACTGACCTACGACAAGGTGCTTGACGTACTGGGCGCCGTGGATACGGAGGTATTCAGCCGGCTGTTCCGCAGTCTGCTTGCCGCAGATGCTTTAAAGTGCATTACCATATTGGAAGAAATTGTCATGCAGGGAAGGGAACTGGTGCAGTTTGTAAGTGATTTTGCCTGGTACATGCGCAACCTGATGCTGGCAAAATCCACGGATGAAATCGAGGATGTTATCGATGTTTCTTCCGAAAATCTTGCCCGCCTGAAGGAAGAGGCGGAAATGGCGGATATGGAAACGATTATGCGCTATATCCGTATCTTTTCCGAGCTTTCCAATCAGGTACGGTATGCTTCCCAGAAGCGTATTCTCATTGAACTGGCGCTCATCAAAATGTGCAGACCCGCCATGGAAACTTCGCAGGATGCCATTTTAGACCGCATCCGGCAACTGGAGGACAAAATGGAGCATGCATCCTTTCTTCCGGAGGGAATGACGCCTGATATGTTTATGACTTCTCAACCGGGGGCGCCTGCGGTAAAGAAAGCACGTCCTGAGCTTCCCAAGGCAATACCGGAGGAAGTGGAAAAAATTGTAAAAAGCTGGCCGTCCATCGTAGGGGATGCGGACAATCCCATGAAGACGTATTTAAAAACGGCACGTTTAAGCCTCGGCGGAGACAACCGTCTTATGGTGGTGCTGCCGGACGGACTGGCAAGTGATTATTTCCAGCAGAATGAAGAAAACAGAGAGGCGCTGAAACGCCTTTTGGGTGATTTTTCCGGAAAGGATGTGGATGTGAACTTCCAGTCCGTGAAATCGGAAAGAGAGTTTGAAGACTCCTTTGTGGACATTTCAAAGATACTCAATATGGAAGTGGAAGTGGAGGACTAAATCTTCTTATAAAGTTAAACAGATGATGTGAATAAAAAGTAAAAAATGCAGGAGGATATGACAAAATGGCAAAAAGAGGTGGCTTTCCGGGAGGCGCAATGCCCGGCAACATGAGTAATCTGATGAAACAGGCACAGAGAATGCAGCGTCAGATGGAAGAAGGCCAGAAGGAACTGGAAACAAAAGAATTCACGGCGGCAGCAGGCGGCGGAGCGGTGGAAGTAACCGTAACCGGTAAAAAAGAAGTGGTAAAGGTGAAACTCGCCGAAGAAGTCGTTGACCCCGAAGATATTGAAATGCTGCAGGATTTAATCGTAGCGGCAACCAACGAAGCGCTCCGTAAGGCAGAAGAAGAAAACGCAGCCATGATGAACCGCATGACAGGCGGACTGGGCGGAGGATTTCCTTTCTAATGGAAATGTACAGCGGTTATATCAATAAGTTAATAGAAGAACTGGCAGCCCTTCCCGGAATCGGCAGCAAATCCGCACAGAGACTGGCATTCCACCTGATAAATATGCCCAAGGACAAAGTGGACAGACTGGCAACCACCATTATGGAGGCAAAGGCGAATGTCAGGTACTGCAAGGAATGCTATACCCTGACGGACAAAGAGATCTGTCCCATTTGCGCCAATAAAAACCGCAACCATGCGCAGATTATGGTAGTGGAAAACAGCAGGGATTTGGCAGCCTATGAAAAGACCGGTAAATACGAGGGCGTGTACCATGTACTGCATGGCGCCATTTCGCCCATGCTGGGAATAGGCCCTGGTGACATTAAACTGAAAGAGCTGATAAGCAGACTGGAGGGCGACGTGGACGAAGTGATTATCGCCACCAATTCCAGTCTGGAAGGCGAAACTACAGCCATGTATATCAGCAAGCTCATTAAGCCTACGGGCATTAAAGTAACGAGAATTGCCAGCGGCGTGCCGGTGGGCGGTGACCTGGAATACATTGACGAGGTGACACTGCTCCGCGCACTGGAGGGTCGTGTGGAGATGTAATGCCGTGTGCAGCATCATTGGGATGCAGATGTCAGGAATGGCAAAGCGGAGCTGTACTCGCCGGGCAGCATCGGCAGAGTATACATGCTTATGGGGAAACAGGATTGGAGGATAAGAAAATGTCAGAAGTATCTGTAAAGAAAGAAGAATTCGGAACCACACCGCAGGGAGAACAGATTTATGCGTACACACTGTCCAACAAAAAAGGCATGAGTGTAACCGTATTGAACTTCGGCGCAAACGTAAACAGCATCCGCGTTCCGGACAAAAACGGCAAGGTGGAAGATGTGGTGCTGGGCTTTGACAAACTGGAAAATTATTATGCAAACTACAGCTTTTTCGGAGCAGCGGTAGGCCCGATTGCCAACCGTACAGGCGGGGCAAAGTTTACCCTTAACGGAACCGAATACCATCTGGATGTGAATGACGGCGTCAACAATTTACATAGCCATCTGGATAAGGCATTTCATAAGAGAGTCTGGGATGCACAGGTGGGAGAGGACTTTGTAAAGTTTACCTTAAAGGAGGCGGACGGCAGTCTGGGGCTGCCCGGCAACCGCACGGTCAGCCTGGTCTACACCCTGACAGATGACAACCGGATTGAAATGCATTATCATATGGAAAGTGACAGGGACACTGTCTTCAATATGACCAATCACTCTTACTTTAACTTAAAGGGACAGGGTAACGGAAAAATTGAAGACCATGTACTCTGGCTCAAAGCTTCCCACTTTACCCCGGTAGTAAAGGGCAGCATCCCTACCGGAGAGATTGCTCCCGTAGCCGGAACTCCCATGGACTTTACAACAGCACACAGAGTGGGCGAGCATATTGCGGATGATTATGAGCAGATCAATCTGGCAGGCGGTTACGACCACAACTGGGTAATTGACGACTTTGACGGCAGCCTTAAGCATTTTGCTACCGTGGAAGAGCCGGAAAGCGGAAGAACCATGAAAGCCTACACCAACCTGCCCGGCGTGCAGTTCTATGCAGGCAACTTTATCGGCGAGGAAGAAGGAAAGGGTGGCGCTCTTTACGGAAAGAGAAGCGGTCTCTGTCTGGAAACACAGTTCTATCCCGACACCGCCAATAAGTCGCAGTTCCCGTCCGCAACCTTCGGACCCGACAGAATTTACGATTACACCACTGTGTACGAATTCGGTGTGAAATAACAAAGGATTATCAAAATACCCTGCTTACAGGGAAAAGAAAACCGGTCCGGTTACAGGGACCGGTTTTTTGTGCTCCGGTGTCGAAAACTTATGGGACAGGCTCCCATATTTCGAGGGAATGTGCAAAAGAAAAGGTGTATACTGTCCGCAAAATGAAAGCGGGGGGACGGATATGGAACTGCCAAAGAACCTTATACAGATGGGAAAACCGGACAGAACACACAAGATTTTTGTTGAAGACTACATTATATCCTACATAAAAGAATGGAACCGTGAGTCGGACGGTCAGCCCGTGGGCATTGCATTGTACGGACAGGTTTACAAGGAAAGTAATTACAAATACTACTTTATGTACGGCGCCTCCAGAATTGAAGGCCTTGACAGAAGGGGACCGTATCTTTCCCAGTCCGACCGGGAAGAAATCAATAATGTGGGAAACCGGTATTTTGAAGAATACTCCTTTTTAGGCTGGTGCATTGTCCGGGAAGAGCTGCCGGAAACCATTTTTCTGGATACCCGCGGGAAGGCCATTGAAGTGAACGGATATGCCTGCTTCTTTGAAAAGAACGAGAGCATGCTTAATTTCATGCTGGAAATGGACGAGCGGGAAAAAAGATGTGCAAGACAGGCGGAAAATGCTGTTATGGATAACGCATGGGCGGATGCATCACCGGCGGCACAGGACGGACAGGCTGACGGGCAGACGGAAACAACCGCTTTTCAGGGCGAATGCGGCGGTAATTACCGCAGCCTTCCGCTGGAAAACCGCATAGCTGCGGCGAAAAAGTCTTCGGATAAAAATGCCGCTTCGGAAAAAACAGCTTCTTATAAAGAGAAAAACAGGCAGATGATAAAGCACTTAGAGCGGTTGAAAATGGCGGCAGCAGCCATGTTTACAGTGCTTTGCGTCATCGGCATCACCACCATAAACGACTCCGATAAAATAGAAGAAATGCAGGTGGCGGCAAGGCAGGTTATTACCGATTTGTCCCAGCAGAAAATTCCGGATGCGGAGAATGACAATGCTCTCACAGCCAATGGCTCGGCGCATACCGCCGGTTCCGGTGACACTGCCCTTACCGGCGGCAACGGTACCGCTCACACCACAGGCATTGACGATGGAAACACCGCCGTCACGGCAACAAACGGCCCTGCCCTTACCGGTGGCAATACGGCAACGGCAAACGGCACCACCACCGGTACCAATGCCACCGGTACATCCGGCACCACCACGGGAAACTCTGCGGATGGCATGCCGTGGCCGGATGTCACCCCGCCGGATGCATTCCCCACCGGCACCACCACCGGAACTACCGGCACCACGCAGACCGCAACGCAGCCGACATCGTATACCATTATGCGGGGCGACACCCTCAATGCCATCTGCCGCAGAAAGTACGGGGATTTGGGCATGGTAAAGCAGGTGTGCGAACTGAACGGCATAAAAAATCCAAATAACATAGAAGTAGGACAAACTATTTTACTTCCCTGATATTTATGTGTTATACTGTGGAGAAGAAAGAGAGTATACCATGGCAGATATCAGGAACTTTAACGGAAACGAATCCAAAACAAAACAGAAAAATCCGCTGCGGAAGCAAAGCAACCTTCGTCTGCTGAAAAATGAAGATACAGCAGATTACAAAGAGAAAATCCGCAAACACCGGCTCAGTAATCTGTACAAGACCACGCTGGTGATTGTGATTTGTGCCGCAGTGGTGCTTCTTTTATTTATTTTATACCGCAATAAAAGATATACGGACTATACGGTAAAAACTACGGTTCCCCAGGTGTTTGTGGGAGGTACGGAAAGCCTGCGTCTGGGAGAAAATATCCTGTCCTACAGTAAGGACGGCGCAAGATGCATGGACTCGGCGGGAAATGTCATCTGGAACCAGACCTATGAAATGCAGAATCCCATCATATCCGTCTGCGAAGATGTGGTTGCCATTGCCGATTACAACGGACGAACCATTTACATACAAAGCTCCGCCAAGCAGCTTGGCACCATTACCACCAATCTTCCCATCCGAAATCTGGAAGTGGCAAGCAACGGTGTCGTATCCGCGGTAGTGGAGGACAGCAAGGTAACCTGGATTTATGTGTTTGACACAGCCGGCAAAGAACTTTTGAAATTCCACATCACCATGGAGCAGACCGGTTATCCCATAGCGGTGAGCCTGTCGCCCAACGCTCTTTTGTGTGCGGTATCTTATTTTTATGTGGATGCAGCGGAAATGAAATCCAGCATTGCTTTTTATAATTTCGATGAATACGGCAAAAACCAGACGGACAATCTGGTAGGCGGCTACGATTATTCCGATACTGTGGTTCCCTGCATCTGCTTTATGAACAACTCGGCGGCGTTCGCCATCGGAGACGACTGCCTGCTCTTCTTTGCGGGTGGACAGAAGCCGGAGCTCAAGACAGTATATTATTTTGATACGGAAATCCGGAGCATTTACCACAACGAAGAATATGTGGGACTGGTGTTTGAAAACCAGACAGGCGACAAAACATACCGTCTCGAAATCTATGATAAAAGCGGCAATCTTGTGAGAAAGCGGGATTTTGACATTGCCTATGATGATATCGTATTTTACCAGGACACTTATACTATCTACAACGAAGAGGCATGCCTTATCGGAACCATGGACGGCAGAATAAAATATAACGGAACTTTTCAGGAAAAGGTAAATCTTCTGATACCCACCGGCAAAGGCTATACCTATACACTGGTGACGGAGGATGCCCTGCAGACAATACAGTTAAAATAGGAAAATAAAAGAGAGATGGAGATACGCATGACAATTAACTGGCTTATTATTTTATGTATTATTTTATTGATATGGAGAATAGTGGAGGGCTTTAACAGGGGCATGGTAAAAGAAATAATATCCTGCGTGTCCCTCATTGTACTGAGTATCGTGGCAATACTTGCCATGACAGCTTTCACCAGATATATGAAGAAAGACATTTTAAGCATGGCGTCCGCCATTATAATCCTGCTTGTGGTACTGCTGGCGCACCGCATACTGGGCATTGTCTTTTTCTCTGCCAAGCTGGTGTCCAAACTTCCGGTCATTCATTCAGCGGATAAATTGCTCGGCGCCGTAGTGGGCGTAGTGGAAACCGCACTGATTATCTGGCTTGTCTTTGCTATGACGGGCAAAATGGGAATGGTCGGTTCCCTGATTGTGGAAAACATTGCGGACAGCCGCCTCCTGCAGTTCTTATACAGCCACAACTATCTGCAGGTAGTCCTAAACCAGATGCAGAGAATGATATCATAAGAACAAAATAGATAAAAAGTAGAGAAATACGGTTTAAACGATATGGATAAAACACAAGAAGAGACAAGCTTGAAGAAAAATAAAAGGTTTGTAAAACTGAAAATATCAGGAAACATCTTTGTGCTTATGGGGCTGGCTATCATTCTGACTATAGCAGCGTACACATTTATTCTGCAAAGTGCTTATACTGAGACAGCATTGGAAACAGAGATTGCCCGTGATGTGATGAGTGCAGATGCAGTCCATAAGCTGGTGGATGAAAAAATTGGCCGGGAGGATTTTTCGCATATCAAGGATCGCTCAGATGAAGATACGCAGTTTTATAAGGATATTTCCTCCTACCTCAATGAAATCAGGACATTGAATTCTACAAGATATATTTACACCGCTACGAGAAACGAAGAAGGAAAATTAATCTATGTTGTTGATGGCCTGGATTCAGATGCCGGAGATGTAAGACATCCTGGGGATTATATAGAGGATGAAATGATTCCCTATATTGAAAGGGCTCTCTCTGGAGAAAACGTGTATTCCCAGGATATTGTGGACACAACCTGGGGACCCATTTTCACGGCCTGCTATCCGGTACGTTCAAATCTGGATGGAACGGGAGATATTGTAGGTGCATTCTGTATTGAAATGGATATGCAGTCTGCGTATGGTATGGTAGAGAAAACGAAGAAAATCTCCGTAATCTGTGGCGTGATTGTTGGACTGGTGTTGCTGATGATCTGCCTGTGGACCTATTTTGTATACCGGAAAAGTAAGGAAGAAGAACAGAAGCAAAAGCAGTTATTATTGGAAGCTGCGGAAAAAGCAGATGCTGCAAACAAGGCAAAATCTACATTTTTATTTAACATGAGCCATGACATCCGAACACCAATGAATGCCATCGTTGGATTTACAGATATTGCATTGCATCAAAATTCTGTCGCAGAAATTCATGACAGTCTGGAAAAGGTACGGGAAAGCTCAAAGCATCTGCTTTCGTTGCTGAATGATGTTCTTGATCTCAGTCGTATTGAAAGCGGAAAAGCAGTGTTTTTTCCTGAACCGGTGGATATTACCAAACTGACAGATAATGTTCTGGCAATCATGAATGGACTCCTTTATAACAGGGATTTGAAGTTTGAAGTATACCGTGAAAGGCCAAAGAATCCCTATGTTCTTGCAGATGCTACACGTATTCGCGAAGTCCTGACGAATTTTCTCAGTAATGCTGTGAAATTCACAAAGGATGGTGGAACGGTCACCCTGGATATCAGCAGTCATCCGGGAGAGGATGACAAGCATATTGTAGCCCGCTATATTGTGAAAGATAACGGCATTGGAATGAGTGAGGAGTTTCAGAAAAAACTATTTAAACCATTTTCACAGGAAGATGACAGAGGCGCCAGAACACAATACAAAGGTACAGGACTTGGAATGGCCATTGCAAAGGAATATGTTGAAATGATGGGTGGAAGCATTGCCGTTGAGAGCCAAAAGGGCGTTGGAACTACTTTCACAGTGGAGATTCCGTTGGAACTGACAGAGCAAGACATTCATCAAAAGCAGGAAGAGCCGGTGCATCATGATTTAACAGGAGTCAATGTTCTTATGGCAGAGGATAATGATCTGAATGCGGAGCTTGCTACGGTGATGCTGGAGGATACAGGCATGGCAGTGACACGGGCATTTGATGGAAAGGAAGCGGTCGAATTATTCAAAAATCATCCACAAGGCACTTACGATATTATTTTGATGGATATTATGATGCCGAACATGGATGGACATCAGGCTGCGAAAACGATTCGTGCAATGGGGACAGAACGACCAGATGCAGCTACGATTCCTATTATTGCCGTGTCTGCAAATGCTTTTGCGGAAGATATAAAGGCTTCATTGGATTCCGGTATGAATGGTCATGTTTCAAAACCGCTTAACATGAAAGAAGTAACCGATACAATTGCAAAATACATCAAGTCCTAGCGAAACTCATCGTTGACAGGTGCTGTTGCCGCGGCTTGCAGCGGAAAAATCGCAGCGAAAAAATTGCACCGGAAAAAGTTATTTTTGGTATTGACAAGGGGGACAAGTTGTTTTATTATAAAAGTCCACCGTCTGAGGAACACAAAACGGCCGGT
>ERZ791908.69-NODE-69-length-146599-cov-10.849110_pt1 | contig 146599 bp, 149 predicted proteins | sample MGYA00510144_ERZ791908 | MGnify/ENA primary metagenome ERZ791908 (study PRJEB30046, sample SAMN00792105) | human gut metagenome | study: EMG produced TPA metagenomics assembly of the A metagenome-wide association study of gut microbiota in type 2...
TCAAATATTTCATTAAAACTTTTTTTCATCCATTCATCCCCACAAATCCGAATTTATAGTCCTAACAGTTTTTCAAGTTCATCCATCGTTTGACCAATTTGCAGCTCCAATTCACGCAGATTGGTCATGATTTCAATCGTGGATGGATACTCAACCGCTTCGTACTCGACTTTCTTGTATTTGTTAATGGAAAGATCGTACCCATTATCCACGATTTCCTGCTTCGGGACAAAAAAGCTCTGCTCGGTACGCTCCCGGTCAGCCTCTGCCTCACGATTATGGAACCGGGCAATGATATCCGGGATATCATTCTCTTTGATTTCAGAGCGCTTATCGTCCAAGCTGTATCCGTCGGCCTTCATATCATAGAACCAGACATTTTCTGTGCCGCCGGCATTGGTCTTGGTGAAAACCAAAATCGCCGTGGACACTCCCGCATAGGGCTTGAACACACCGGAAGGCATGGAGATCACAGCCTGCAACTGCTGGTTCTCCACCAGCTCATGCCGGATCGCCTTATGTGCTTTGGAGGAACCAAAGAGCACACCATCGGGAACGATACAGGCGCAGCGTCCGCCCACCTTCAGCATCTTCGTAAACAGCGCCACAAAGAGCAGCTCGGTTTTTCTGGTCTTGCACAGACCCAGCAGGTCTTTGCTGATTTCTTCCTGGAAGACGCTGCCGGTAAAGGGCGGGTTCGCCATGATGAGGGAATACTGATCCCGTTCGGTGTTCTCGCCGGACAGGGAATCCTGATAAGTGATATGCGGATCTTCCACACCGTGGAGCATCATGTTCATGGCGCCGATTCGCAGCATGGACTGGTCGGTATCAAAGCCGGCGAACAGGCCGGATTTGAAGTAGCGCATGTTCTCGGTTTTCATCAGTTCCTTTTTCTGATGCTCGCTGATATAGGCTGCACTGGACAGAAGAAAACCGGCAGAGCCCATGGCGGGGTCAAGGATGGAATCTTTGAGAGTCGGCTGCATCAGTTCCACCATCATATTGATGATATGGCGGGGAGTACGAAACTGGCCGTTCTCACCTGCAGCGGCGATTTTGCCCAGCAGATACTCGTAGATATCGCCCATGATGTCCTTGTTATTCATGTCCATGGCGTCAATGCCATCCACAACCTTGGCAAGCACTTTTGCTGTGGGAATCAGGAACACAGTGTCCTTCATGTAGCGGCTGAAAGCAGTATCCTTGCCTTCGCCAATGGTCTTGATGAAGGGGAACACATAGGTTTGGATGTTCGTCAGCATCTCGCCGGGTTCAAAGTTGTGGAACACATTCCAACGGAGATTTTTGTATTCCGTTTCCACCCGGGGATTCTCGCTGATTACACAGATTCCATCCTGAAACACTTTATTCTTCAGCGGAACGCCAAGCAGATTAGCATTAGCCTCTGCCTTTAGCTGATTGTCGTCCAACAGCTTCATGAACATCAGATAAGTAATTTGCTCCAGAACAGTAATCGGACTTGTGATGCCGCCTGTCCATATCGTATCCCAAATAGAATCAACTTTGTTTTTCATTTCGCCTGTAATCATATTGAAATCCTCCAAGGTTGTTTTCGTATTTCTCTGCCGCGGCAGAAGCTGATAATCAGAAATTGCACTATAGCCAATTTCTGATTATCGGCACCAAAAGGAAGATTTGCGCCTTCACGATCCTGGCGCAGATGCTTCCTTTTGTATTTTCTTCGCACCGGTAACAAACTGCATTTTTACAGTTTGGGTACCAACCTGCGAAGAAAACATGGGGTGTCCAGAGGGGAATATCCCCTTGGCGCTGGGTTTCCAATAGGGGCGAGAAGCATCCCTGTTGGCACACGATTTTGCTCGGCAAAGTCTAGTGTGTTATACCTTTTGCGACCGCTGACGCGGGAAAGGGACTGTCGCCGTATCGGACAGGCCGTTTCCAGTGGCAGCAGAAGGGCGAATATTTGCAAGCACGGGAGGCTTGCGGATATTCGTTCTTCGGGTGTAGGTGGTGCAGCATTGCGCAGGTCAATGACCGAAGCTATGCTGTATCACCGGGGGAGCAAGAGGTATATAAAGCCCGCCGCAGCGACGCATCCCCGTTCTCCTAATACCACCACGGCAGCTCCAACCACACGTTATCCAGGGCAAGTGCTTCCGTTTTCTTCGCTCTGCTTTCGGACAGATGAAAACGCTTCGCCGTTTCCGTCAGCGGGTGTTCGACGTCATCATCAAAGCCATAACGGTATCGCAGATACTGTTCCTCTCTGTCCTCGATCATGTACAGAGCGTGGTGAATATCATCAACCCGTTCCTGTGCCAGATAGATCTGCTCCGGCGTCTGTCTGGTGGGGTCCGCAATGAAATGATGCTTACTCCGCACCTCGTCCTTTGCAAGTTCATCCAGTGAAACGATGCTGTTCAGATTCTTCGCCTCAAAGGATACATTCTGTGAGCGGATGTAGTCGATCATGGCGTTCCGTATTGCAGGAGCGGCGTATGTCAGAAACAGGTTTCCGCTGTCGGGATTGTAGCTGTCGATGCAGCCGAGCAACCCCAACGCTCCTTCCTGTACCAGATCATCAAGGGCAATATGTAGAGAACAATTCAGTTCGGGCTGCGTGCTCCACACCTCATGGGCTGTCTTTTTGACGAAGCGGAGATTCTTTTCAATCAGCAGATTCTGCACATCGGCGTCGCCCTGCTTCACCAATGCACAGAGCTGTTCATTGGTCATTTGATCCCTTTTCATTGCTTGTTATCGTGCCTGCCATTGCCAGAAACATCTGCTTGACCAATTCTGTATCGACACCGGGCAGATGAGAAACGGACTGTGCGACCGCCTCGCCGATCTGCTCCGGCGTGATTTTACGGTTTGGCTTATGCTGTTCCTTGGTCAACTCGGCATAAATCTTTTTCGCTGCTTGTGCGGTCAATTCCCGGGATGCCTGCAGATCGTTGCCGAATTCTTTCTTTACGGCCTGTATCGCAGCCATGAACGAGCGCTGGATTGCTGTCAGGTCTGCCTGATATACCGGGGTCTGCAATTTCTTTACGTCATTGACAGCGTCAGGCTGACCCCTCAGCATACCGGCAACGGTTGCGTACAACTGATTCTGTGCCGCAAAGCCCTTGGCGAGTTCGTTATCCAAATAACCGGAGATCAGATTTGTGGTGTTGGCAAACTCCGAATTTTCAAGCAGCGCATTGAGCACCTTGGGGTTTACTTTATGAGTATACAGATTTCTCGCCGCCTGCACGGACAGGCCAAGTTCGGAAATATCATAATTCAGGCGGTCAGGGATATCGACTTCGCCAAGCAGGAAGTCGGTGGAGACATTGAACACACGGGCAATCCGGATGATATTTTCGTCGCCCAGCTTGTCCGTCTTGCCGCTGATGAAACGGCTCAGCATACTTTCCGAACAGCCGATGCGAGCAGCAAGCTCAGCCTGCGTGACCTTGTTGGATTTCATTAAGTCCTGTATGCGGTCACGAATCTTACCGGGAAGATATACGTTTTCATTGCTCATGCACCACACCTCCTTGCTCTATTTACGGTATCATTCAACCCTTGTTACTTTCGGTACATTTCATCCAGAATTTTTCCATCTTTGTTTTTCCATTCAACCCATCCGTTGGTGCTTCCTCCGAGCACGAACATAGCTGCTGAGCTGGGAGAAGTAAACGGAACAGAAACATTCAGTATGTACTTATCGCCGTTGAGAACGATGTCACCGTTTTGAATGGCCGTTCGCCGCTGCTTTTCAATATTGTCGGAATGACACTTGCGGCTCATATCAATTTCGGAACCTTCAAGAACTTCAAATTTTTCTCCATCATACACACCAAGTGCCTGGACACCATTGCGGGTAGTATGCAATGTGTTGGCTTCATTCAGAGTTGTTTTGGAGTTTTCCATTTTGTAACCCTGGGTTGCCATGATGAATTTGATTTCTTCATACACTTCCTCAATCAAGGGAAGATCATATTCATCGATCTCATATTTGGGATTAACCGTGTTTTCTACTTTGTATCGCTTGGAATCAATTGCCTTACCGATTGCAAAAGCTTCAAGGCCACTGATCATATCCAGAGAAAAGGTCTTATTGTCAGCAAGGAACATAATAGCTTTGTTCCAGAAATCTTTAGAACGATTATGGTCGTCCAGTCTGCTGACCCCGTTACGAGTCTGTCCCACATAGATCTGTGCAATCTTGTTGTCATCCGTTTCGCAAATCAGATAATAGATGCCGGGACGATTGATACCGGTCAGCTTCTTGGCTTCTGAAAGCAACGGACGTGGAATGACATAGGTAGTCATTGTTGACAGGTGGCGGCGGATGGAGCGAATCCCATCCGGCTGACCATTGTGATATATAATCTCAAGCTTTTTACTGATGGCCATAGTATACTCCCCTTTACGCTTTCTTCTCCAATGCCAGTCCGATCAGCCGGTCCGCCTGATCTGCCATGAACAGCGGAATATTCAGCACATCATTATCCAGCTTCAGATTGTCCAGTGAGAAGCGCACGCGGAGCTTTACCTGCCCCGGGAACAGCTCTTTGAATTTTCGCAGACTCCGGCTGGTGGTATTGGCTTCTGCCTTGACCTCCACCGGGAAAATATCATTTTCGCGCTGAATCAGAAAATCGACCTCATAGGGAGGATTGTTCTGGCTCCAATAACGGGGCATCACCTCAAACTGTGTGATGAGTGTTTGCAGCACATAGTTTTCTGTCAACGCTCCTTTGAACTCGGTAAACAGACGATTGCCCTCACCAAAAGCAGTCGGTGCAAGCTGCGCCAGACGGCGGAGCAATCCCACATCCACCAGATAGATTTTGAACGCCGACAGATCGTCATAGGCCGACATCGGAAGTCCCGGTGCGGTGCTGCGGTATACCTTGTGGACAAGCCGGGCATCCACCAGCCATTGCAGCGCATCCTCATACTCACGCGCCCGCGCGCCCTCTTTGACAACCTTATAGATGAACTTTTTATTCTCCCGGGCAAGCTGCGACGGAACAGACTTCCAAATCATTGAGATTTTCGGGAATTCGCTGACATTCGGATGTTTGGCAAAGTCGCGCTCGTATGCGCCGATAATTCCGGACAGCGCCTCCTGCATGGCCTCCACGTCACGCGCCTGCGTCCACATGAGCACAGATTCCGGCATTCCGCCCGTGACATAGTACATTTTGAGCTTCTCATACAGCGGATTGAAGAAAGCATCCGGAAGCGGTTCAAGTGTATCCACAGCATCCAGATAGTTTGCGAGATTCTCATCACCGTTGGCCAGCAAAAACTCCGTAAACGTCATTGGATCAATCTGCATGAAGTTGACCTTGCCCACCGGGAAAGAGGACGGCTTTGCCAGTGCTATGCCCAGCAGCGAACCGGCACAGGCAATGTGATACTGCGGCGCATTCTCGCAGAAATATTTCATTGAGTTGATGACCTTCGGGCAGTCCTGTACTTCGTCAAAAATGATGAGTGTCTTTTCCGGTGTGATCTTCTGTCCGCTGGCCAGCATCAGGTTTTGCAGAAGCCGGTCGACGTCCTTGGTCGTTTCAAAGAACTGCTTATACTCCTCGTGTTCATCAAAGTTAAAGTAGGCTGTATTATCATAATAACGTCTGCCGAATTCCTTGAGAATCCACGTTTTGCCCACCTGCCGCACTCCTTTGAGGATCAGCGGCTTGCGGTAAGGCGAGTTTTTCCATTCCAGCAGCCGTTTCAGGATCAGTCGCTCCATAGAATCCCTCCGTCACACTTTTCTTGGAGATTTCGCGTTTGATTTCACACTATTATTATACGCTCCTCAGGCCAAAATAGCAATGGTATCACAAAAATTTCCGTTTTTATGATAACGGAATCACATTTTTATTGATTCTATTCCGTTCTTTCACTCTATCGGGGTGAATTTTCACTGCACAAGGTGAATTTTCATGTTTGCCAAGCAGCAATATCACATTATTATAGCATATTTTGAACTTTCGAATCACACTTTTATGTTTCCGTCCTTCCGACTTGCATTTTTGCAAGAATTCGGGAGGGCTTTTTTGTTTTCTTGCACAACTGCCTGATTTTTTCGGCCTAAGACTTTTTCACCGTATATTCAGTTGACAAAGAAAATTTGTCAGAAAATCGAAAGGAGAAATGCCTATGACAATTTTTGAAGCTGTCAAATCCACGGTCACGCCGAGGATGGCGGCGGAGCACTACGGTATGACCGTCGCACAAAACGGAATGGTCTGCTGTCCATTCCACAATGACCGACACCCCAGCATGAAGCTAAATGAGGATTACTTCTATTGCTTCGGCTGTGGTGCCAAGGGAGATGTGATTGAATTCACATCCAAGCTGTTCGGTATCACAGCCATGGAGGCAGCGCAGAAACTGAGGGCAGACTTCGGTGTTCAAGAGGACAAGCCGTCCATCCTCACCAAGCTGAACTTGTACAGGACGCAGGCAGACAACGAGCGTCTTTGTTTCCGCGTTCTACGGGAGTATCTGCAAATCCTGCAGGATTGGAAGGTGCGCTTTTCGCCTCAGACACCGGAGGATGATCCGGATGACCGCTTTGTGGAAGCCTGCCATATGCTCGAATGTACACAGTATATGTTGGATTTGCTGACGATAGGTTCGCCGGAAGAACGAACAGAGTTGGTAAACGACATGATGAAAGACAACAAAATCACGCTCCTGCAGGATCACCTGCGAGAGATCAAGGAGGAATCGAATGAACAAACATGAATACACCGGCGAAAGGCCCTTTTGGTACGACGGTAAAATGGTAAATGAGGTCGGGTTCTGTGAGGATTTTCTGCGGCAGCATCCGATGGTGCGTGTGGGCGGCAGCTTCTTCACCAAGGATGGCCGCATCACCGATGAAGAAAGTGTCCGCAAGGAAATCTACGGAATGCTTCGCCCTTATCTCAACTGCGGCCTTGCCAAACGTGCATCGGGACTTCTGGAAATGGTGAAGCTGGAAGCCTATGCCCCTAATCTTCCGGTGCACGAAGATCGGCTCCATGTTGCCAACGGTACGCTGTTTCTGAACGGTGAGTTCACCGATCAAAAGGAGTTCTGCCGCAACCGCCTGCCCGTCAAATATGATGCCAACGCTCCGCAGCCTGTGACATGGCTGCATTTTTTATCGGAACTTTTGGAGGACGAGGATGTGTTGACCCTGCAGGAGTATCTCGGCTACTGTCTACTCCCCACCAACCGAGGCCAGACCATGATGCTGCTCAAGGGCAACGGCGGCGAGGGCAAAAGCCGCATCGGTGTGGTAATGCAGAAGATGCTGGGAGATAACCTAAAAAACGGCAGCATTGCCAAGATAGAGCGAAGCCCCTTTGCCAGAGCCGATTTGGAGCACCAGTTGATGATGGTGGATGATGACATGAAAATGGAAGCCCTAAAATCTACCCACTATCTCAAATCGCTGATCACCGCCGAAATGCCAATGGATTTGGAACGTAAGGGTGAGCAGAGCTATCAGGGAGAAATGTATGTCCGCTTTCTGGCGTTCTCCAACGGCGATCTGGAATCCTTATACGACCATTCGGACGGCTTTTACCGGAGGCAGCTGATTCTGTCGGTGAAAAAGAAGCCCCTTGACCGTGAGGACGATCCTTTTCTTGCGGACAAGCTCTGTGCCGAAATCGAGGGGATTTTCCTCTGGTGCCTGGATGGTCTGCGGAGGCTGATTGGAAACAACTACCGGTTCACCGAAAGCGACCGAACCAGGGACAACCGTGTGGAGGCTAAGCGAGAGGCGGACAATGTACTGCTGTTCATGCACTCGGAAGGCTATATCCGACTGAAAGCTGACAGCACTATTACTTCGGCGGATCTGTACGCCATCTATACCATGTGGTGCAATGACAACACCTACAAGCCGCTGGCGGCACGGACGGTGAGCATGACGCTCAAAAAGCACGCCGATGAATTTGGCATCGAGCATGACAACCACATCACTAACCGGCTCGGCAAGCGGGTCAACGGCTTCTGGGGCATCGAGGCTCTGGTGACACCGCCCATTTTATGAAATCAGACACAAAAAACACCATCCCATCCATCCCAAGTATCCCATTTGGAATGGATGGGCGGATGGGATGGATGTTTTTAAGTCCAAGTAAAAAAGGGGAAGAATTCAATGAAGAAGCCATATTACAAGGAACTGCCGCTGTTTCATCTTTATGACAGCAACCTGTCCGGAAGCCAGAAGCTGCTGATGACGCTGCTTCTGATCGATGACACCTACGACATTTATACCCTCAGCTGTCTTGCAAAGCGACCCACAGAAGATGTGGTTTTTGATCTGAAGGAGCTGAAAAAGCAGGGGTATCTTCAAGACAGATGAAAACAGAAAAGATTTTTCCTGCCGGACAAAATGATTTCACGGAACCGCACTTCTCGGAAGCGAGTACTGGCATTGCAGAAAGGTGTGCATCTGCACGGTTTCAGGAAGTGTCACGCGGTTCCGTGAAGTCGAAAATACCCACCTGCGGACAGGACATCACGCCGCCAAATCTGAGCAGATACAGACACGAAAGCATATTTCACCACACAGCAAAGTCGGTTTGCCTGAGAGCGCATCGGCTTTGCTGTTTTCATTTCCAAAATCAGGAGGAACGATATGAACATCAGAAATGAGATAAAGGTACAGATCGTCCGCGCCGGTTTTACCATGCAGGAACTGGTGGACAGGCTGTCCGATGAATACGATTGGAGCGACAGCGTTTCCAATCTTTCCGCCAAGCTGCAGCGGGGAAGCATCCGTTATAAAGAAGTCGTGGAACTGGCCGATGTGCTGGGCTATGACATCGTATGGCAGAAACGGAGGGATAACCGATGAAAGCACAATACGCCATTCTCCGTTTTGCCAAGTACAAAGGCCCGGAAATCGGGCATATCGAAGCCCATAATGAACGGGCAAAGGAGAAATACGCCAGCAACCCGGATGTAGACACTGCCCGCAGCCACCTGAACTTCCATTTGGTGACGCCGGAGCGCAAATACCGCGCCGAAGCTGAAAAGCAGATCGCTGCGGCAGGCTGCCGCACACGCTCCGACAGCGTGCGCGTGGTGGAGGCGCTGGTGACCGCCAGCCCGGAGTTTTTCAAGGGTAAGAAACGCAGCGAGGTCAAAGCATATTTCACCGAAGCACTGGACTTCATCAAGCAAAACCAGAATCCAGAAACAATCATATCCGCCGTGGTGCATATGGACGAGAAAACGCCCCATATGCACCTTTGTTTTGTCCCGCTGACGGAGGACAAGCGGCTCAGTGCCAAGGAGATCGTGGGCAACAAGAAAAAGCTGACGTGGTGGCAGGATGAATTCTGGAAGCACATGGTCAAGAAGTATCCCGATCTGGAGCGTGGCGAGAGCGCCAGCGAAACCGGACGCACCCACATCCCACCGAGGCTGTTCAAAGAGGCTGTACATCTGAACCGGATGAAGGATCAGATTATGGCAATTCTGAACGAGAGCAATCCCTTCAACAAAAAATCCAAAACAGAGGAACTGGAAACGCTGTTGGACAAGTACATTCCCGGTGTGGAAGTTATGCGGACAAAACTGAAAAAATATGACAAGACCTACAAGGAGCTAACCGAAGAAAATGCAGAGCTTGAAAAGAAACTTTCTTCCGCATCCAAGGAGAGTGTGAGGAAGAAACTTGAAATCAGCCAAAAGCTCAACGAACTGGACGAGCTTCGCCGTACCGTGGATGCCATCCCCGACGAGGTTATCCGTGCTTACACAGCGCAGAAATATGTGCATCACGGTCGAATGAATCAGGAAATCTGAGGCAATAATAAACACGAAACGGAGGAATTCTATGGCAATAAAAGTGAGCAAAAACGTTAGTATTGAGCAGCAGAAGAAAGTACTTGTTGAGGAAGCTTGGTTGAAATATTATAACCAGGTTCTTTTTGAAAAGGGTGTCATTACCGAGCGGGAGAGAAATCTGATGATCAACATGATTGATGCCCGAACCACCAAGAGCCTGTCCAGATAATCACACCGCAAGAGGTCTGCATATTCCGCAGACCTCTTGCTTTTCTTTTTGGAATTGTATATAATATAGATGATGATTTTACGAAATAAAGGAGAACGCTTATGGATATACACGCTGTGCGGCAGCAGCTCCGTACAAAAAGCATCTATGATATTCCACTGCGGGTGACCTACTACGCCCGTGTTTCTTCGGAATCGGACGAACAGCTCAATTCTCTGGAAAACCAGATCCGATACTATGAAGATCTGATCCGCAAAAACCGGGCATGGACCTTTGTGCCCGGCTACATTGACGAGGGCCTTTCCGGTATCTCCACAAAGAAGCGCGAGAACTTCAACCGCATGGTGGAGGAAGCCGCAGAGGATCGCTTCGACCTTGTCATTACCAAGGAGATTTCCCGTTTTGCCCGTAATACGCTGGACTCCATCCAGTATACCCGCCAGCTGTTGAGCCATGGTGTGGGTGTCTTTTTCCAGAACGATAACATCAACACCTTGGATGAAGATTCCGAGCTTCGTCTGTCCATCATGTCATCCATCGCACAGGATGAACTCCGCAAATTGTCCTCCCGTGTGAAGTTCGGCCATCAGCAGGCCATCAAGCAGAATGTGGTGTTGGGAAACAGCCGTATCTTTGGATATCGTAAAGATCAGAAACGTCTGGTCATTGACGAGACTGAGGCACCTATGGTGCGTGAGCTTTTTGAGCTTTATTCCACGGACAAATATTCCATGAAGCAGTTGGAAAACCTCTTTTGGGAAAAGGGGTATCGCAACCTCAACGGCAACAAAATCGCCCATTCCACCATGTCCAACATGATCTCTAACCCCAAGTACAAAGGTTACTATGTAGGCAACAAGGTTAAAGTGGTGGATATGTTCACCAAAAAGCAAAAATTCCTCCCTCCGGAGGAATGGGTGATGTTCAAAGATGAAACCGGCGAAATTGTACCGGCCATCGTCACCGAGGAGGTATGGGACAAGGCCAACGAAATTCTCAAACGGCGCAGTGAGGATGTAAAGAATCGACAGGGCATCTGCAACCACGCCAATCTGCTGACGGGAAAGCTCTGGTGTACCCATTGCGGCCAGCCGTACTATCGTCGGGAGTCCAAAGACAAAACCGGTAAGAAGAACAGCAAATGGCTCTGTTCCGGCAAGATCAAGAACGGCGCTGACTCCTGCGGCTCCTTTGCCATCTACGAGGAAGAAATCCAGCCCGTGCTGTATGAGGTATTCCGTGACACCAAGGCCGACGCCGACGCCATGGTTGCGGAATATGTGCGGATGTACAATGAGCTGACCATCAACGGCGCCCTGCCGCAAAAAATTGAGGAGCAGCAGAAGATCATTGACATGGCCAATCGGAAGAAAAACAAGCTCCTGCAGCTCGCCGCAGATGACAGCATCACAAACGCCGACTTCAAGTCCATGACCGCCGCCTGCAACGAGGAAATCCGGGCGGCAGAAGAAGAAATCGCGGAACTGGAACAGGCCGCACTGGAGGGTGAAGAATTCCGCCGGAAGATCGACGAGATTAGGAAGGTGCTTGCCAACGCCCAGCGGGATGCGGCAAGCGGCGTGATCACAAAGGAATTTGTGGATAAGTATATCGACAAAATCTTTATCACGCCCACAGACGAGAATACGCTTCTGCTGCAAATCAAGATCTTCACCGGCGAAACCACCGAAAAGTACCTTCGCAAGTTCGAACATCGTGTGGGTATCATTACCGGGGAACTGACCGAACAGCAAGAAAACCAAGGCGCTGCAAGGGGTTCAGAACCCTGCGTTTCTGCGGGTCACACGTTCAAGAAGATGATCGAGGCCTACGAGCGCAGCATGAAGTAAGACTCCGGACCGCGGCAGATCCCTGCCGCGGTCCAAATCTCATAATGTGCCGTCTCCGATATTCTGTGCCGTACATTGCAGGAAAAAACCTGCCAAAAGATAGTGATCCCGCCCCATGCGGGGCGGGACGCCCGAGACCTGCTGGAAAGCGGCGAAAATCGAATTTCAATCCACCCGCCCCTTGCGGGGCGGGACATCACTTCGGAGACGTAAGCCGGATTCAGGAAGATTTCAATCCACCCGCCCCTTGCGGGGCGGGACCGCGGGCACGCCGACGACCGACCAGAGCTATCAATTTCAATCCACCCGCCCCTTGCGGGGCGGGACCTGCGCGCTGGTCGCCATCGAGCGGGCAAACGGAATTTCAATCCACCCGCCCCTTGCGGGGCGGGACGACCGTGCGCAGCGAGATCGCCGAGAACGACGCATTTCAATCCACCCGCCCCTTGCGGGGCGGGACTAATAGCTTGAGACGCTGGACGGAGCGCAGCCGATTTCAATCCACCCGCCCCTTGCGGGGCGGGACGATCTCCTCCATAAAGTCGGCCAGCTTGGGCCAATTTCAATCCACCCGCCCCTTGCGGGGCGGGACCTTATATCTAGCACCGCACCGGTGCGGGGAGGAATTTCAATCCACCCGCCCCTTGCGGGGCGGGACTGCGGACCCACGATGACCAGTTACGGCGGCAACGATTTCAATCCACCCGCCCCTTGCGGGGCGGGACCCGCGGAACCAGCCGGCGTGGGGGTCGCACCGGTCATTTCAATCCACCCGCCCCTTGCGGGGCGGGACCCGTCACGCCAATCATAAATCGCAGCGTGCGCAACATTTCAATCCACCCGCCCCTTGCGGGGCGGGACGTGTGTGGCAGTGCGACGTTCCGCCGCGAGCTGATTTCAATCCACCCGCCCCTTGCGGGGCGGGACTCCTTTTCCTTTGGACAACTTACCCTATGCTAAAAATTTCAATCCACCCGCCCCTTGCGGGGCGGGACGCAGCGGCTGCATGTGCGGCGGGAGCTGCGGACATTTCAATCCACCCGCCCCTTGCGGGGCGGGACAGGAAACCCGCCACAGTAACACTAACGTTAACTATTTCAATCCACCCGCCCCTTGCGGGGCGGGACTAGTTTAATGAGATAGCCGCTCTTTTATTTATGTATTTCAATCCACCCGCCCCTTGCGGGGCGGGACGGATTATCACCGGCTTCAACATCAAGGTCTACAATTTCAATCCACCCGCCCCTTGCGGGGCGGGACGCCCATGGGCTTTGACGTCATGTTGTCTGTTGGATTTCAATCCACCCGCCCCTTGCGGGGCGGGACTTTTTTCGAACGCGTTTTGAACGCGGCGGAATCAATTTCAATCCACCCGCCCCTTGCGGGGCGGGACTGTGCCATTCCGGGTGTCCGCCGGACGGCTCCTATTTCAATCCACCCGCCCCTTGCGGGGCGGGACGATCTGCGTATATAATACTATATTTTTTATTCGATTTCAATCCACCCGCCCCTTGCGGGGCGGGACGTAGCGCAATTTTCTGAGTGGGATACGTCGAATATTTCAATCCACCCGCCCCTTGCGGGGCGGGACAGCGATCTTGCACAAAAAAGCTGTGCAAAACATCGCATATTGCACAAAAAGTGCATTTACCCTGGCCGTATTGAGCGGTTTTCTGGCTTTGATGCGGCCATTTTTCTGCCAAACGTGCACAAATTTCGGTGCGAACCTTCCGAAGAATCGCTGCTCACTCCCCGTTCGCACGCTTATACCATCAGGACCCCCTCCGGCTGATAGCCGGCATTGATGCCGAAGTGTTCCACCTTGGCTTCATAGCGATTGCCCAGATAATAAAACCGCAGGCTGTCCTTCTCCTTGTCCATCAGGGAACAGAGCTTATGCTGAAGCTGCCTGCACTGCGCAGCATCCAATATGCACTCGAACACGGAATTCTGGACGCGCTGCCCATAGTTCACGCATTGCTTTGCAATCAGGCGGAGCCGCCTCCTTCCTGCCGCATCCTGTGTATTCACATCATAAGAGATCAGAACCAGCATAGGCTCACTTCCAGAGAAACGGCGGATAGGCATCCAGATCGCGGCGCAGATACCGCGCCAGCAGCAGGGCCTGCATATAGGGGACCAGTCCCCATGGGAGCTTTTCTCCCAGATAAGGATGCGTTATCGTCTCCTGTTTGCGCTCCTGCCAGCTTTTCAGGAATTTTCGGCGGCCCATATCCGTCATAAGCACTGCGCCGTTCTCTGCCGTTTCAAAATCCTCCGCCCGCATGACCTGATTGTTGATGAGCGTCAGCACGAACCGGTCCGCCATGCACGGCCGCAGCTCCTCCATAAGGTCCAGCGCAAGCGATGTTCTGCCGGGACGATCCCGGTGCAGAAAGCCGACATAGGCATCCAGGCCGACGCTCTCCAGCGCGGAAGCGCAGCTTCCGGCCAGCAGACTGTAGGAAAAGGAGAGCATTGCATTGACATTGTCCAGCGGCGGCCGCCGGTTTCGGCCGCGATAATAGAACGTCTCCTTGCTGCGCAGGATCATATCGTCGAATACCTCAAAGTAAACCGACGCAGCCGCGCCCTCCAGACCACGCAGAGAATCGAGTGAACCCGCCTCCATGACCTGCGGCAGGATATCGCGGATCGCTGCAGAGGCATTTTCGAACCGCTCCGCATCGATGCGCAGCTTATGGTCGCGCTTGGTCCGCTCAATACTCCACCGGCCGTTATACAGCTTACCCCAGATCATGAGTTTTGCGATCCGGCAGCTGGCGGCCGGATCATCCGCCACCCGGTACTGCTCTCTGCGCAGCAGCACATTCCCGGTTTCCACGCCCGCCGTCCGCGCCAGAAATCTGCCGCTCGGCGTGCAGAAGCTCAGGCCGATATTGCGTTTGGTACAGGCCCCCATCAGGGCAGGCGAAGCCCCGGCATAGGAAAAGCTGACGATCTCTTCCAGATTGTGCAGAGGAAACCGCCCTGCCTCCTCCTTTTCCCGGCGGACAACGATATTTTCGCCGTCGAGTGTCAGATAGGCATCCTCCGAGGTGACAAACAGAGTGTTGAGCAGTCGTCTCATGGTATTTCCTCCATATGTCTCTGCAGGTAGCTCTTCACGGAACCGCAGCGCGACATTCTCGGCAGGCACAGGTCTTTCAGGGAACAGGCATTGCAGGACTTCGTCGACTTCACCTTCGGCGTATGGCCGCGCCGGTAGAGGCTGTGCATTTCCTTCATGGTATCCATCACCTCCCGGCGCAGCTCCGGCGTGAACTCTACCTCGACCCGGTGCCGCATTTCGCCGAAATACAGCGCGCCCTTTTGGATATCGCAGCAAAGCATTTCTTCCAGACACATCGCCTGCCCGCAGAGCTGCAGCTCATTGGCCAGGTCTTCCCGCGGCGAGCCGTGCTTGTACTCGACCGGATAGGGCCGGAAGCGGCCCTCCTCACCCGGAAGCGGGATCCCGTCAGCCGACTTTCGGAACTCCACGACATCGCATGCCCCGGAGACGCCCAGCGTCGGAGACGAGATCGCCAGATCGCGCGTCACGATCACGCCGGCGCGCTTTTCCCGCAGGCCGGAGTCGTGCGCCCGTTCGTGCATAAGCTCCCCGTCCACGGTCCTGACATTCTCCGCCCACAGATTTTCGATATGGATCAAAGCCCACTGTCTGCGGCAGAACCGGAAATGCTGGATCCCGGAAAGCTGGAGATACTCGTCCTCGTTATACGCCATCTATGATCTCCGGAACAAGGCCGGGCAGCTCATCGAGCGTGATCTCATAGTCGTCCACACATGTCGGGATCCCTTCCGGATTCTTGGGCGTGACATGGACGCTTCGATGCACCTTTGCGGACGAATACTGTCCCTCCTTGCAGTTATGTTCCCACCAGAAGAGCTTTGCGACCTCCATGGAGCCCTCCGGCCGCGCGGCGGAGGCATCGTTCGCGAAGAGCGTGCGGAGGCATTCCTTCACAACGGCTGCATCCTCCTGCGAGAAGCCGGTCTTTTCCGCCAACTGCACGTTGATCGCGCCCTTGATCTCATAGAATCCAAATCTGACAAAATGCTTCGTACCCATGGTATCCGACGAGCGCTTCTCGCCCGTTTCGCCGTTGACGCTCTTGGTGATCTGCATCTCTTCGATCTCGACCGGAGAGATGCTGACTGCCTGATGAATCGAAACAGGTCCGCGGACGCCGACGGAGACACCGCTCTTGTCATTGCTCTTGAATGCGAAAACCTGTCCGAAGCTCCGTACATCCATCCACTTTTCGCACGCAGTCTGTGCATAGGTCTCTTTCTCCTTGATCCCCTTGGTCGCAGCCGTCGCGCGATCACTCAGGCTTTTGAAGCCGTCGTCGCAGCGGTCCTCAGACTGTACGAAAATCGCATTGCCCATGTCCTGCATCCGGTTCCGGAGCTTCCGCTTGATGCACACGTCCGAGATCTCGCCCATGCCGTTATAATCCGTCCGGGGTCGGTTTCCATTCAGTGGGTCTCCGTTTCCGTTTGCGTTCGTTACCGAGATCAGTGCCACAAAATCGATCTTATTCTTCAGTGCTGCCATGTTTTATTCCTCCTCTGTATGATTTGTTGTGTCGTTTTTGGTGAAAAAGGCATTTCGCTGCAGCTCATAGCCCATGAGATACAGATCCTCCAGCTGCCGGTTCAGCTCGTTCTCCGGGAATCCACGCAGAATGTTGATAATTTCCCCCACAAGCTGTTTATAGCGTCTGACCTGCCATGCATCGATGCGATCGAGATACGCACGCTCCAGCTGACGGTTGACCCGCTCAAACACGGTGAACGGCCGTCTTCGGAACTCGCTCATAAATTTGATGGCATTTGTCTGCCTGTTTTCGTTTGTCTTTGTGTAGTAGTCCATCTCCGCACGTTCCATCACAGCCAGCAGCCTGCCATATTGGAAGCTGCGGTTATTTGCGTCCAGTTCCCAAGCCATTTCATTACCTCCCTGTTTTGTGTCATACCGATATTTCTGGAGAACAGCACAGGCTGCATGCATGATTTTTCTCCAGTTCAAAACATCATAGGCCAGCGGGGAAGACGCCCGCTGCGTCAATGCTTTCAGAATATCCAGTGGGAAGATCCCACCGTTCATTTTGCAGTTCAGCAGTCGCTGCAGGTGCTGACGCTGGATGCGATCGTCTGTTTCCAAAAAGTTATTTCGCTGGGTACCAAAAGCACAATCCACGAGTTGAAGCAAATTAGGAGCCTGTATTCCGTAATTCCCTGCTAACCAGCAGCAATGCGCATCCCAATCGTGTATCCGTTCCAGAAAGGTCTTGAGCGTGATCTCGTTGTAATAGGTTACCGCAAGGCGGCCGGTCGTTGCTGCATCAAAACTTGCCAGAATAGCGCAATCTGTATCCTGCAGCTGGTGATCCTTTCGGAAGCTCAGCAGCGTACTTTTTAACTGTTCTTGATAATCGCTCGGCTTCCGGAGCGGCGCAGCATCTGCGTCCCGCATCCGCCGCATTGGTCTTGGGAGCGTTTTTCCGGCAGGGTTCCAGCAGAGGAATATCCGTTTTCCGGAAAACTCCCGAACGCCCTGTTCGGACGCCAGCCAGCGCAGCGCATTGTGCGCTTTCTGCGAAGCGATATAGCCGACCGTAGCTGCCTGGCCATCATCCAAAAAGCGTCCCCGATAGGTAAAGCCGCTTGAATCATTGGCCGAGATCAGCTTTGCATTCCCATTCACCGGGATGATGCCCTTGGGATGCTGCAAAGCTATGGGTTCTGTTTTTCCTTCCAGCATACACAAAGCCATATCCCGCGTTGCCAGCTGGCTGCAATAATAGGATTCGAACGCAGAGAAGAGATTCCGGTTCTTCCAGCAGGCAGGTTCCTCTGTGGGAATGCCCAATACGCGCCAGCAGATCATCTGTTTTTCATCATAGCCTCCGCCTTTTTCCAAAGCAAGGACACCGCATTTCGTAAGGTCCTTAAGAACCGAGCCGTTCCTAACATACGTGGAAATCGCGGTGAGAAACGGATGCGCATATGCAGATCTTTCCCATTTTCGCAGTGCAGTAAGATAAAGCTCGTGTGCCTCTTTGTTCGTGTTGGCAACATACTTCAGCTGATCACAGAGAGGATGCGCCGCAAGTCCACTGGTGCGGCCGCTGGATTCCTCCGTCACCGGGATCAGAATTTTGGGTTCCTTCTTATCGACTTTGCGCGCGGCTAGGAACTTTCCCTGTGCATTCAATGTGATCTCAATGTTTGCGCTTGTCAGAATGTGGCCGATCGGCGCAAGCGGCTCATGCCCGTCCCGGTACACGCCGATCAGGGCAGTATTGGCATCATACGTCTCGATAGCTCGCTGCAGCAGTCCCATTATGTTCCCTCCTCAAATTCCTGCAGGCCGGAGAAATTGTTCAGTTTCTCCCCGAAGGGCTTGATATTCATTGGACCGATCGTTTTATACTGCGGGCACTGCTCCGGCGGCAGGAACGTGATCACGCCGCGCTTCATCACCGGATTCCAGAAGCGGGCGGTCATTTTCCCACTGGTCTCCTCGGAATAGGCCTCATCGGCATAAGTGATGCCATGGTACATCAGGCCAAAGGCAAGCTCCGGCGTTTCATCATAAGCGCCCGTCCCCTCGCCGAAGACGCACGGCTCCACATAGCCCTGACATTCCCGTGTTCCCAAGAAGATGTCCCGGCGGCCTCCCTTGCGGATCATCTTCTTTGCGATCTCATGGTGCTTGTTCTCATTGCGGTCCGCCGCCAGCTCCGGCCGGTTCTCGTTCCATTCAAAATGGGCGCGGACCTGATAGCAGCAGTCTTTCAGATAAGTATAGTAGCTGAGATCATTTCCTCCCGAATACTTGATTGGGCGGATTCCCTTTGTCTCCATCTGGATAGGATGCATCACGCGCACGGCATCGATGACCCAGATGATCGTCGGCTTCCAATAGACAGACTGCAGGATGCCCTTGAGCGCCTCATAGGTCGGCACCTGATAGCTGCACTTTTCTCCGCCGACACGCAGGATGGGGTCCGAGAACATGGCATAGTCCCCCGTTACCTGAAACTCCACGATGTTGTCGTACCTTGTGTTTTTCAAGCTGCTTACACCTCCATAAATCCCTGTTTTTTCTGGTTACGAATGAGTCCGACCGTATCATCATAAAAGCCGTCCGCCAGAACCCAGACACAGCCGCCGCAGGCCGGAAACAGCGCGTTTTCCTGTTCCAGCCGTTTTTTCTGATGGGAATACAGGCTCACCGTGAAGCCGTTTGCCTCTTTCAGCAGAGCGGCACGATATGCCGGGTCCACTCTGCACCGTTCGGAGCACAGTTCTGTGATGAGCTGCTTTCCCCTGCCATACGGGACGATCACATCCGTCGTGTTCTCGTCAAATACGGAGAATTCCTGCCCTGCGGTTTTCAGTGCCTGCCACAGGACGAAGCCCTCGACATCGGTACAGTCCTCATCGGCATATTTTTCATTGGTCCCCATCAGGTCAAAGAGTGTCGTTCCCAGCTGGTCAACCGGATAGTCCTGCGCTTCCTCCGCCATGTCGCGATACAAAGCTCGATAGTAATAGCGGATCGCGTCAGAGGAAAACAGGTCGCCTGCAAAGCGCTCCGGTTCCGTGCGGAACGCCTCCAGCAATTCAAGCGTTGCGGTCTTGCCCTGTTGGATATCCCGCAGATGCCCCAGCGTTTCATCGGCGCAGTTCACGGCATACACCGGGCGCGGCGCACTCGATGCGCCGCCGCGATTGCACCGTCCGGCCGCCTGCACGATGCTGTCCATACCAGCCGTCAGGCGCAGAACGGCATCGAAGGAGATGTCTACACCCGCCTCGATCACCTGCGTGGCAACGCAAAGGACCCTTTCGCGCTGCGCAAGCGCTTTCTGCAGGGACACCAGCACCACCCGACGGTGCTGCATACACATTCCGGCCGACAGGTGGAAGCTGCGATAGTCCGGCGAGCGCGTCTCTTCCAGCAGATAGGCCGCCTCGTTTTTCTTGTTGCACACGACAAGCAGGCTTTCGGTCTCCTCCATTTTCTCACGGATCAGCTCCGGGAGCTCCTCCAGACGACGGTCCGGCAAGCCGTGCAGCTCCGTCCGGCGGAAGGCTGCCCAGAGTTCTGCATCCCACGGCACGATCTCCTGCGGCTGTACCGGCAGCGGGTGGGCAGCGTCCTTCAGCTCTGGCTGCGTTGCTGAGCACAGCACGATCGTTGCGCCGCACTGCTCGCTCAGAAACCGGATCGCAAGGTTAAACAGGGTCAGCATCTTGACGGGCACGGTCTGCACCTCATCAATAACGATCACACTGCTGCAGAGAGCCTGAAAGCGACGGATCGCCGTCGTTCTTCCATCGAACAGTGTGCTCAGCAGTTGGACCAGTGTCGTGATGATGATCGGCGCATTCCAGCTTTGCACCAGAAGCTCCCGCTCGTCCAGCTCGCCCTGCGCAGGCTCTGTCTGCACAACGTTGGAATGATGCTCCAGGATCAGGCTGTCGTCGCCGACATACTGATGGATGACGGCTGCATTCTGTTCCAGGATCGACAGAAGCGGAGAAGTGAAGATCAACCGGCTTTTCCGGAAGTGCATTGCATGCGCCAGCGCATACCGCAGGGAGCTGAGCGTCTTGCCGCCGCCCGTCGGGACATTCAGCCGATAGATCCCCGGCTTGTTTTCGGCGAACGCACGGCACTGATCTGAGATCGCATGCCGGGCTTTTTCCACCGGCGTGCCGCATGGGAATTCCTGCAGCTTTTCTTCCAGATATTCCAATCGATCTTTCCAGATCGGAGCCATATCCTCCGGCCAAACTCGCAGATGTGCATCGATCTGGAAGGCCGCCGTGTCGCAGCGGTCTCCCTCGATCACTGCGGACAGGAGCAGCCTTGCGAGCAGGCCTGTTTCAAAAGCGTACTCGCGATCGTTATCATAGGTCCTGTCCATGCGACCAATGACTTCGTTGATCTCCTCCGAAGCCGCTGCAAAAAGTGTCTCGATCTCCTCAGTCGGTATTTCCTGCCGGAAGGCAACGACCGCTTCCTCATAGGAGATGTCCTGCTTTTCGGCGCGATATTGCAGGCCGATGCGCCGCATTTGGTCCACGCAGTCGAATAATCCGTGGTGCGCGCCGACTGCAAAGGCAAGCAGCTCTGCACAGGAAATGGTTTGGATGTCCCCGCGATGATATTGCTCCATCAGGTAACGGCAGCCCTGAAACGTGTGGATCACACTGCCGCGCTTCGTGCTGTCTCCCTCGTCCAGATACTGCTGGAAAGCCTCTGTGTATTTACCTAAATCGTGGAGCAGCCCCGCCAGATAGCCCGCATGCTCCAGGCCGACCTGCCGCAGGCACTGCGCGGCCCGCTGCGCTGTTCCCACCAAATGCTCCCGCACCGTCTGCGTAACGATCGCTCCGTCCGGCATCTCGCGCTTGTGCGCATAGAATTCCATGCCCCTCACCTGCCTTTCGCTTATCTGCCCTCATCATACATCATCCGCTGTCCAATAAATTGGACTCTGCCCAAAAAATTCAACATTTTTCTCTTTTTTTCAAATATCCGCAAAGCCCACTATTCTTTCCTTCATTATATCTCATATTTCGGCATAATTCAACAATCATATGACGTTTTTCTGCACATTTGTTCGACAGTTTGACGAACTCCTACCATTCTCTGCCGCTGTTTTGCGTAATTTTCCCCCGGCGGCACGCGGGGCTTGACGGGAGCGGCTCAAAATGATAAAATATCTTTGTTTCAGAATGCAGATATGCCGCTGTGGTGGAATAGGCAGACACAAGGGACTTAAAATCCCTCGCCCTAAAAAGCGTACCGGTTCGACCCCGGTCAGCGGCACCAAAAAAGGCACGCCGGTCGGATACCGAGGTATCAGCGGCGCGCCTTTTCTATTTGATTGGAGAAATATGAGATGGACATTCGGGAATACAGGGAATACAAGGCCGAGGATGTCCTGCGCCTCTACGCCAGCGTCGGCTGGACGGCCTACACGGACGACCCGGCAGCGCTGGAGCGCGGCTTCCGCCATTCGCTGCTGGTTCTGGCCGCGTGGGAGGACGGCGAGCTGGCCGGGCTGATCCGCGCAGTCGGCGACGGCGCGACGATCGTGTTCATTCAGGATATTCTGGTCGCGCCGGAGCGGCAGCGCCGCGGGATCGGCACAGCCCTGCTGCGCGCCGTGCTCGAGCGATTCAACGGCGTGCGGCAGATCGAGCTGACGACGGACGACACGCCGGAGACGGCCGCATTTTACCGCTCGCTCGGCTTTGCCGACTTTGCCGGCCTCGGCTGCCGGGGCTTCATGCTGGATTAGAATATAAGGCAACACCGCACAATTCAGCAAGAGCATTTAGCGCGAGATTTTTTGTCGAGGCAAGGTTTGAAACGTGCAGATGTACTCTGTGTACCCGCAAGGGGCATGCCGCATCCGTAGGGCGGCAAAGCCGCCAACGGCTGCGCAATACCTCAAACTTTTCGAACCGACGGATCGGCGAAAAATATCCGGCAAAGGCCGAAGCTGCAATTGTGCGGCGCTGCCATAAATTGACCCGCTGCAGGGAACCCTGCAGCGGGCTTTTGTTATTTACGCGTTATGGGGACTCAGTTCGCGTAGGCACGCCAGAGGAACGCCACGGCGTGAGCACGCTGGCAGGCCGTATCCGGCTCAAAGTGCGTCTCATCCATGCCCTTGACGATGCCGTTCTCGACACCCCAGAGGACTGCGTCATAGTAGTAGGCAGAAGCATCGACATCAACGAACGGATTGGTCGCCGTCTTCGGCTGCGGCATACCGTTTGCACGCCACAGGAACGTCAGCGCCTGCGCACGGGTGCAGACCGTCTCCGGCTCGAAGTGCGTCTCATCCATGCCCTTGACGACGCCGTTTTCCACGCCCCAGAGAACCGCGTCATAGAAGTAGTCCTTCTCGGCCACGTCGACGAACGGATTGCGGATGCGCCAGCCCGCGTAGACCGTCGTGTCGGCCTCGAGCGTCAGGCTTGTGATGGGCTGCGTCAGCGCGGCGTCGAGATACCAGCCGGTGAAGTCATAGCCCTTGCGCTCCGTCACATAGGCGCTCAGGTCCAGGGCAGTACCGACGGGCAGCTCCACGCGCTCCACAACGGAACCGCCGTTGGAGACAAAGCTCAGGACGGCATTGTGCACCGTCTCGATGGTGAATTCCACCCTTGTTTCCGCACTGACGGAGTTGCCGCGGACGGCGACGGCGCGCACGACGGCGGACTGCTCCAGCGTGAACGGGCCGGTATAGAGCGTGCCGTTCAGAGGATCGAAGCCGTCAAGCGTGTAGTAGATCGCAGCGTCGGCAGAGGCCGCCGTGATGGTCACAGTCTGCGCCTCGGCGTAGCTGCCGCCGTCCGGCGTGATGACCGGTGCCTCGGGCGCCTGCGGGTCAAGCTCGAGCGCCGGAGCGTTCTTCTGCCGGACCTCGCCGTCCTGGATCCAGCTGTCCACCGTCAGGCTGCCGTCCGCACGCAGCTTGATGCTGTAGCGGGTGACGCCGTCCTGCAGGGCGGAACGCAGCTCGTGGTCCTCGCACTGGTTTTCGTTGAGCAGGTCGCGGAACGTCTCGCTGCGCAGCTCCGCGCCGGTCATGGCGGCCGTGTTGCGCACAACGCCGGTCGAGCCCATGGTCACGTTCGTGCCGATGTCCTTTGCAGGCGTCACGACGCTGTTGCCGCTGCGCTGCTCCTGCTCGCTGTTGAAGTAGCCGTAATTCACGGTGCCGATGGCCGTGTTGCGGCCCGCGATGCCCCCGATGTCACCCGTGGCGTTCTTCGACGTGAGCTTCATGTCGGAATAGTTGTTGCCCGCAACACCCGCCTGCATACCGGCGATGCCGCCGATGGTCGCAGCGTTCACGCCTGCATCGGCATAGATGCTGCCCATGGCGTAGCTGTTGGCCAGGATCGAGAAGCCGTCCAGGCCGACGATGCCGCCTGCCAGCGCACTGCCGCTGACGGAGACCGTCGTCAGGTCGACATGGGTGCTGCAGTTCAGGATCACGCTGTCATAGCTCTGACCCACGATACCGCCGACCGTGCTCCAGTCCTTGGAGGACGCGGAGACCGTGCCGGAGACGGCGCAGTTCGTGATGAGCGCGCCTGCGCCGGTCTCGGACTTATCCATAACACCGGCGACGATGCCCGCATAGATGCGGACGCTGTCCGTGCGCTTGATATTGATCTGTGCATTTTCGACGGCGACGTTGCGGATGATCGCGCCGTCGGCATAGGCGAACAGACCGGCTGCGACATAGTCCGCAGGCGTCCCCTCCGTGCCGATGCGCAGGCCGAGGATCTTGTGGTTCTGTCCGTCGAAAATACCGCTGAAACAGTGCGCTCCGGCATTGCCTGCCGGGACCCATTTGCGGCCCGCGAGATCGATATCCGCCGTCAGGACGATGTATTCCCCGGCAAAATGCTCTTCCTCATTCACGGCTGCCGCAAAGGCACGCAGCTGATCGGCCGTTGCGATGCGGTACGGATCGGCCTTCGTGCCGCTGCCGCCGTCGAAGATCGCGGTGGGATCGGCAGGATCATAGGTCGAGGTATCGCCGAGCAGGGCGCGGTTCAGGGCGACCTCCAGCGCGGACTTCAGGGTGCTGTCGTCCGCCGTGTCGCTGTCGGCGCGCTCGACTGTCTGGCTGCTGACCACGGCGGCGAGGATCTCCTCGGCATGGTCGGCGTCGAAGTCCTTCGGGGTGACGATCTCGGCGGAGACGATCTTGCCGTCTTTCACGACGATGCGGACAATGACATGCTCCGCCTCATCGCGGCCGTAGTACACGCCGTCCTGATAGGCATATTCGGGCGTCGGGTCCGGCTTTTCCACGGGGACATAGGTGATGCCCGCCGCGCCGCCGCGCGGGACCGCCTTGCCGTCGACGTCCGTCCAGCGCAGGAGCGGGACCGTCAGCTCGGCCGGGTCGACCGGGAATGCGGCAAAGTTCTCATTCAGGGCCGCGGCCAGAACGGCAGGCTCCAGCGTCATGGCCGTGACGTTGTAGATAAACGCACCGTCAAGCAGATCGCCGTCCTCGTTGTAGCCGGACGAAACGACCGTGCCGAAGGCGACCGGCGGATCGAGGCGCTGCTCCTCGATGGTCAGGGCCGCATCCTCTGCATAGTAGCTGTCATAGCTCTCGCTGATGGCCGTGGCCATGCCGCCGAGCGCGCCGACAAACTTCGTCCACGTCTTGGACGTCAGCGTGCAGTCGCTGTAGCAGTTCACAAGCGTACCGGCCTGGCAGCCTGCGATGCCGCCGAGGTAGCTCACGCCGCTGTCGTCCACGGTGCGGTCCGTGGCCGCGGTCAGCGTGCCGGTCGCATAGGAGTTTGCGATGATGCCGATGGCGTTCATGGCCGTGATGCCACCCGCCTTGGCGTTTGCCGTCTTGCAGTAGGCGTCGAGCGTGACATCCGCGCCGCAGTTGTAGATTTCGCTGCGCTGGCTGTAGCCGATGAGGCCGCCCGCAAAGCTGCTGTTTGCAAAGCTGCCGTTTTCGGTGCGGACCTGCACCGTGCCCGCCGCATAACAGCGGTCGATGAGCGCAAGGTCGCTGCAGCCTGCCAGCAGACCGGCAGACACCGTCTGCTCGCCCGTGACACAGATGCTGCCCTCCACGCGGAGGTCCTCGGCGGAAGCACCGTCCATCAGGGCCGCAAACAGGCCGTAGTACGTCTTCGTCGTGTCGGTCACAGGCGCGCTCGCTGTGCCGATGCTCATGCCGGAAATGGTGTGGCCACGGCCGTCAAAGTGGCCGCGGAAGGCCTGCACACCTCTGTCCGTGTGGCCGATGGGGGCCCACTCTGCGCCGGTCAGGTCGAGATCGGCCGCCAGAGCGATGTAGGCTCCGTCAAAGTCGCTCTTCGCAAAGAACGCGCGGAAAGCCTGCAGCTGGGCAAGCGTGCGGATGATCCACGGATCCTCCTCCGTGCCGTCGCCGCTGTCAAAGAAGTCCGGCGTCGGGATCTCGGTATCCTCATAGACTCTGGCGCTCAGGACCGTCTTGCCGTCCTCATTGCGCTCCCAGGCATACCATGCCGCCGGGCGCAGCGCCGCCAGCTCCTCTGCGGTAAAGCCGACATCCTCGCCGGTCAGCCAGCGGTCGGTGCGGCCGAGGCCCGCAGTCGAGAGGCCCTCGTTCATGGTGTCTGCAAACGTCTTCGCGCCGGTGTCGGCAGCAGAGACATTCTCCAGCCGGACCGTGTCGCCCATGGCGCCCGCGGCAGCCGTCTCGATCTGCGTGCCGTTGGCCGTCACAACGGAGGCCGTCTCATAGCGGCAGCCGACGACCACGCCGTTCAGCGCGCGGCTTGCGGAAATTTTACCGGCCAGCATACCGGCAGCGGGCGTCGCCACATCCATGGCGTTGATCAGCTCGATGTTGCCGGAGGCATAGCAGTTGTGCAGCAGGCCGGTCGCCTGGCCGATCAGGCCGCCGGCAACGCCGCTGATGGTGCTGGTGAGCGTGTAGCCGTTGTGGGAGATCACATCGCCCAGCGCAGCACAGTTTGCCAGCATGGCGCCGTTGCTGTTGATGGCGGTGATGCCGCCGACGCAGGTCAGGCCGCTCTTGGAAATGGTGGAGACCGTCACATCGGTTCAGCAGTTCGTGATGACGCCGTACATCGCCTGCGCGCCGAGGATGCCGCCGGCGTAGGCCCAGTTTTCGGCCGTCAGGGAGATGGCGGAGCCGGTGACGGAGCAGTTGTCGATGCGGACGTCCGTGCCGATGCTCAGGGAGCCGCCTGCGATGCCGCCGACAAACGGGCGCGTCCACTGGCCCTTGGCAGAGCCGTAGATGCTCACGCCGGTCAGATGCAGGTTGCGGACCTGCGCGTCGTTTGCCAGAATGTCAAAGAAGCCGAGCGGCGAATCCGAGGCGTCGACCGGGGCGGACTGCGAGCCGATGGTCATGCCGGAGACCGTGTGGCCCTGACCGTCGAACGTACCGGCGAAGGAATGGATCGGCGTTCAGTCGCCGTTCAGGGTGATGTCGGCATCCAACGCGACATACTGACCGGCATAGGTCTCGCCGTCCGCCGTCGTCGCTGCGAAGGCGCGCAGCTGCGCCTCGGTGCGGATGAGGAACGGAGCGGTCTCGGAGCCGTCGCCGCCTGCGAACACCGCATCATCCAGCGAACCGCCGAGGACGACCTTGCCGTCCGCGAGGCCCCAGCTCTGCCAGGCAGCCGGGCGCATGGCCGCAAGGCCCTCGGCCGTGTAGGAGGTGAACGTGCCGCTGCTCGTCAGGTAGGCATCCGTCTCGGCAAGGCCGCTTTCGGAGATGACGTCGTTCAGGGCCGCGGCAAAGGCCGCATCCGTGACGCTGTCGTGCGCGGTGATCTTGTTGTAGTCAAAATACCACGAGGCGGGGATGGAGCCGGTCGCCTTGACCGTCTGCGTCTCGCCGTTGCAGCGCAGGACTGCGCCATTGAAATAGTGGCCGGAGACGACCACGCCGCCGCTCTGCTCGCCGATGAGGCAGCCGAGATAGACGTTCTTGACGCTCTCGGCAGAATCCTGCAGGGAGACATTGCCGGAGGCGTAGCAGTTGTGGGTCAGATAGGCCGAGGAGCCCAGCAGGCCGCCCGCGCGGCACCAGTTGTATTCCGCACTGACGCCCGTGACCGAGACATCGCCCAGCGCGGCCGCATTGGCGATCATGCTGCTGCCGCCGATGGTGGCAACAAGGCCGCCCGCGCAGGCGGGAGAATTGGCAGAGACTGCGGTGACGGCAATATCCGTCCAGCAGTTCGTCACAACGTTTTTGCGGTCGAGACGACCGGCAAGGCCGCCCGCATAGGCAAACGTGCCGGAGGCAGCGGAGATCGTGCTGCCCGTGACGGAGCAGTTGTCGATGCGCACATTGCTGCCCGCCGTGCCCGCGCCGCCGACGAGGCCGCCGGCATAGATGCGGTCATCCAGTGCCGCGCCGGAGCGCTGCACATAGACGGAGGCGTTCGTCAGGTGCAGGTCATGCACTCTGGCCGTGTTGGCCAGCACATCGAAGAAGCCCGCAGAAACCAGCTTGGAGGGCACATCGGCCGTGCCGATGGTCATGCCGGAGACGGTGTGATCACCGCCGTCGAACGTGCCGCCGAAGCTGTGGACCGGCGTCCACTCGCCGTTCAGGGCGATGTCGGCCGTCAGGACGAAGCAGACGTTCGTCGTCACGAGCTTCCCGGCCTGCGTGGCCTCGGCAAAGGCGCGCAGCTGCGCTTCCGTCGCGATCTGATAGGGATCGCCGACCGAGCCGTCGCCGCCTGCGAAGTAATCCGGCTCTTCCGGCGTGACGGAGCCTCCCGCCGTGGGCAGCAGCGTGCCGTCCGCATTGCGCTCCCATGTGCACCAGCCGTTTTCCGTCATGCTCAGCAGGCTGTCGAGCGTGATGTCGCCGGTCAGCAGGGATTCGGACTTGAAGTAGGCCTGGCCCTTTGCCAGCTCCTCCGGCGTCAGGGCCGCGGTGAGCTTGTTCAGAAGCGTCTCGGAGGCGATCTCGGCGGCAGTCAGACCCTCGCAGTGATCGTTGTCGCTCTCGCTGTAGTTCAGCACGTCGTAACCGACGGCCAGCGGCGTCGCGACCTCGCCGTCATAATAGGTCTGCTTCTCTTCCTTGTTGAAATAGCAGTTGTAGGCCGCAGACAGAGCCGACGGAGAACCGACGACACCGCCGACCGGCACATCCGCGCCGTCGTCATAGGACACGGCGTCCATATGGATGCGGCTGGAGGAATAGCTGGCATAGACCGCGCCGGAGCTGTAGCCGGTATCGCCGACGATGCCGCCGACAAAGCTGTCAGAGCTGCCCTTGGCATAGACGACAACGTTCGTCCAGCTGTTGCAGATGAGGCTCTTGATGCCGATGCTGCCGACGAGGCCGCCGACGTAGGAATAATAGGGAGAAGTCGTATCGCTGTAGATCATGCCGGTCGCCCAGCAGCTCTCGACGATGCTGTTCTCGCTGATCCCGGCCGCCAGAAGGCCGACGCTCGGGTCCGTCGTGGTCTTGTTGTAGATCGCGGCGTTGATAACGCCGACGTTGCGGATGGCAGCGCCCTTGCCTACCGACCCGAAGAGGCCTGCCTCCGTATAGGAAGCCTTCTCGCTCTCCGAGCCGATGGTCATGCCGGTGATCGTATGATAGTTGCCGTTGAAGCTGCCGTTGAACGAGCCCGTCGCGCCGATGGGCGTCCACGCAGTCCCGGTCAGGTCCAGATCGGCATCCAGACTGATGTACTGGCCCTCATAGCCCGTGCCGCCGTTGACGGCTGCGGCAAAGGCCTGCAGCTGCGCGGCCGTGCGGATGAGATACGGGTCGCTCTTCGTGCCGCTGCCGGACGCGAAGACCGGAGTCTCCTTCGATTCGGCCTGACGGAACACGTCCTTCGCAGCTTCCTTGATGGCATTGCTGCTCAGGGTCGCGCCGGTCACGGCGTCGAGCTTTTCGACCTGCTCCGGGGTCTGCAGACCGACGAGCCGGTCAAGAAGCACCTTGGCCTTTTCCCAATAGCGGGCAGTTTCCGAATGGGTCACATTGTCCACGCTCGCGATCGCGTCATTCGTCAGCGTGAGCGTCAGCGCCACAGACCCGTTGCGGCCCGTACCCGTACCGGTGTAGGTGCCGCTCTCGTAGGTCGCCGCGACAGCCGGAGCGACACAGCCGAGCACCAGAAGCACGGACAGCGCCACCGCCAGCAGGCGGCGAGTCACACGATGTTTTGTCATCTCTTGGGTTTCCTCCTTTTTTTATTTGGCAACACCGCATAATTTGGCCTTCGCCGGATATTTTTTGCCGAATGCTCTCGCTGAATTGTGCGGTGCTGCCTTAAAAAACGGACCAAAAAATTGATCCGATTTTTCAGATTTCCTTCGTCAGCTGCCGGTACAGCAGCGTGACGATCTGCGCGCGGGTGCACAGGTCATCCGGGCTGAAGCAGCCGCTGCCCGTGCCGTTCGTAACGTTGTTCTCCGCCGCCCAGGCAACGGCCGCGGCATAGTAGCTCCCGGCGGGGACGTCCGCAAAGGCCGTACTGCCGGAAGACTCCGGCTCCCCTGCCGCACGCCACAGGAACGTGACGATCTGTGCGCGCGTGCACGGGGCATCCGGGCTGAAGCAGCCGCCGTCCGTGCCGTTCGTGAAGCCGTTCTCCGCCGCCCAGGCAACGGCCGCGGCATAGTAGCTGTCCGCCGGGACATCGGCAAAGGCCGTATTGCCGGAGGGCTCCGGTCTCCCGGCAGCACGCCACAGGAACGTGACTGCCTGCGCGCGGGTGCAGGACAGGTCCGGTGAGAACGTCGTCATCGTCGTGCCGTTCACCACGCCGCGGGACAAGCCCCAGACGACGGCGTCATAGTAATAGGCATCCTCCGGCACATCCCGGAACGGGAGCTGCATCACTTCGCCGCAGCGGACGCAGATGCCGTTCACGACCTCGTGGCCCAGTGGCTCCAGCGGCTGGCGGCGCAGTTCGCCGCAGATCGTGCAGCGGAAGTCGATCCAGCCCGACATGGTGCAAGTCGGCTCGCGACGGCCCGTTTCGACCAGCTGATGATCATGCATCTTCGGCTGCGTCGTATACCACAGGCTGCTCGTCTCGCCGCGGTAGACCGTCAGCGGAGTCTTCGTCTTGGCATAGCAGTGGAAGCAGCCCGCATCCGCATCATACTGCAGCGTGCGGCTGAGATAGCGCGCGCTGCGGATCGTCATATGGCCGTCCTCCATGGAAATGATCCAGCGGGACAGCGACGTTCCGGTGTCCTCCGCCGTGTTGAGCTGCTCGCTGTTCGAGCGGCAGGCCAGATAAACCGCATCAGAAGTGCCGCCGAGGCGGATGGCATACTGCTCCGTGCCTGCGGCACGCTCGATCTGTACAACGACCGCAGCGGAAACGCCGCGCAGCGCGCCGTCCTCCTCTGCAAGCCCGGCATCGGCAAACGGGACTGCCGCCTCGCTGCTGCCGAGCGCCGCGCCCGTGACCGAGCCGTCACACAGGAGGACATGGCCCTCGGCAGAGAGCACATAGGTGCCGCTCCAATCCTCCGGGGCCTCTGTCAGCTCGTGGAAGGCGGGCGTCGTTCCGGCCGGAGTCGCAAAATAGCGATAGACGGCGTAGAGCGTCTGCTCCGGCTGCGCAACGGCAAACTCACTCCCGGCGCGGAGATAGGACAGGCTCCCGACCGGCTCCGCCTGCTCCTGCAGGGACCAGCCCGCAAAGGAATAGTCCTGCGCATCCGCTGCCGGAGTCCCGACGGGAAGCGGCAGGATCTCGACATCGCCGACATAGCTCTGAATCCCGGCCTGCATGACACCGTTCGGCACGACAAAGTGCAGCACAGCTGGCGTCTTGGCAGAGAAGTGGATCGTGATCGTGCAGTCCGCGCGCAGGGACGAGATGCGGAACAGGTCGCCCTCCTGCGTCACAACAGCGGCCCCCTCCGGGGTGACCGTTGCGCCGTCGGCATAGTAGCCGCGGGCCGGGACGGCCGTGACCGTCATGCCCTTCTGGACGACCGTTCCGGCCGTTTCTGGGGCGTCCGTCGTCACGGCCGCGGTGAAGCTCTCCAGCAGGCTCCAGACGGAGCTGACCTCCTGCACGGCGTCGACCTTGCCGTGACCGGGATAGGCGTCCTCCGCCGAGACGGCGATGGGGAAGGCTGCATGCTTCCGCACGGCTTCCTCCAGCGATGCGGCGGTCTGGGAGGAATCGCTGCCCAGAATGGCGGGCGAGCAGTCCCAGTTGCCGTAGCGGGCCTTCATGGTGCGGATAGACTCCGCGACCGTGCCGCCCTGCAGCAGCTTGTTGAAAAATTCCTCTTCAAAGCAGTAATCGCCGATAAAGGTAACGGACTGGCTGTAGCCGTAGACCACGCCGACGCCCGCGTCCATAAGTGGGCCCTCGAGGCCGTCCGTGGCCATGCCGAGGCAGATTGCCATCCAGACAAGGCCGCCGTTTGCGGGCTTTTCCATATGGTTGGCAATGACCGTACCGTCGACCTCATAGTAGCGCATGCCGTTGATGCCGCTTCCGCCGTAGACGGCGTGGCCGTCGGCATAGTCCTCGGTCGTCAGGCCCTCGCCGCTCTGCAGGCAGAGGTAGGACGTCGTCGCTTTGGAGGTGTAGTCCTCATTGTCGCCGGTATAATCCGTGGTGCCGTGGCTGTCAAACAGGATAACGCCGCCGGACTCGACCGCGTCGGCAATGGCGTCGACCGTCGCGGCCTCCGTTTTATAATAGTAGAACGTGCCCTCGGACTTCGCGGCGATGCGTTGGCCCTCTTCGTAATACTGGCGCGTGAATGAGTTGTCCAGACCGTAGTACGGCTGGAAGAGATACACGTCGCGCCCGTGCTGCACGCCGCGCAGGGCGGGAATGCTTTCCAGCGTTTCCGTCTGCGCCGGTTCCTGCGCACGCTCGCTGATACGCTCCAGCTGCGGGTTATACGAGCAGGTGATGCCCGCATCCGTCTGCCATGTCACGCAGCTGCCGTTCGCAGAGACCGTGCCCGGCCGGACGCCGTCGGCTGTCTCCAGCCAATTGCAGAGCGCCCCGGTGTCGGCCGCACCCGCCGCGCCGCTGTTCGTGCCGTCCGCCGGCGGCAGCGAGGCAAAGATCGCGTCGGCTGCGGCATAATCCGCCTCCGTCAGCTCCCGCGGCTCCGCCTGCTCGCCCGGCGCTGCCGAAGCGGCGGTGCACAGCGAGAACAGCACGGCCACGGATGCCAGCAGAGCCAGAAGCCGTTTCCATCGATTCAACATGCTATTTCCTCCTGTGAATTCTGGTTAGTCACGCCTAACTCAAGGCCGCATCCCATCGACGCATGCTCCGCCCGGAGGGAGTGGCCTCGCTTCCGTTCTGCCGCCGGTTTTGGTTAGTCAGCGCTAACTCATGTTGGAAAGAAATCCGCCCAGAGGCGGTCCGGATATCCGGTTCTCATTTCCCGTATATCCTAGTGTATTTTACCGGAGACATCGGGTATTGTCAAGATGGATTTGTGTAAAATTTTCCTGCGGCGAACACCCGGTTCGCCGCAGGTCAGAATCAGACAATATACTGCAGGACCTCGGTCTCGTCCTCGCCGTTGAGATAGATGCGCGGGATGCGCTTGTTGATGCCGCACATCAGCTCATACGGGATGGTCCCGAGGCGGTTGGCAAGGCTCGTCAGCTCGATGCTGTCGCCGCCATCCTCGCCGAAGACCGTGACGACATCGCCGACCTTTGCCTCCGGCACGCGCGTGATATCGACCATGCACATGTCCATGCAGATGCGGCCGACCTGCGGCACGCGCCTGCCATGCAGCAGGAACGACACGTTGCTTGAAAGGCTGCGCGGGAAACCGTCTGCATAGCCGATGCCGACGACGGCGATGCGGGCCGGGTCCTCCGTCGTGTAGGTGCGGCCGTAGCTGATCGTGATGTTCGGCTCAAAATCGCGGATCTGGAAGATCGTGGAGCGCAGGGACATCACGGGCCGCAGATCGATCATGCCGCGCAGGTCCTCCGACGGGAGCACACCGTAGGTCGCGATGCCGGGGCGGACCATATCGAGCGCATACTCGGGATAGAGAATGGTCGCGCCGCTGTTGCAGCAGTGGCGGATCTCCGGCTCGATGCCCACGCCCTTGAGGGCGCTCAGCATCTGCGTGAAGCGCTCGAACTGCGTATGCGTAAAATTCGCGTCGGCTCCGTCGATGGAATCCGCGACCGGGAAATGCATGAAAATGCCCTCGATGAGAAGCTTGGGCATCTGCGCGACTTCCTTCAGCTCATCGACCGTCTTCGGGTGATCATAGGCAAAGAAGCCGAGGCGCGACATGCCTGTATCCAACTTGATATGGACCTTGAGGCGGCGCTCCGAGCCCTTGAGCTCCTCGTGCAGCGCGCGGGCATATTCGAGGCTGTGGACCTCCTGCCGCAGTCCCATGGCGACCAGATCGCGCGCATAGGCAGGCGGCGTATAGCCCAAAATCAGGATGGGACGGCGGATGCCGCCGCGGCGGAGCTGCATGGCCTCCTCCAGATTGGAGACGGCAAGGAACTCCGCGCCCAGCTCACACAGATGGCGGCTGATGGGCACGGCACCATGGCCGTAGGCGTCGGCCTTGACCACGCCGAGGAGGCGGCAGCCGGATGGGATCTTCGCCCGGAGCTGCTGGTAGTTATGATTCAGGTTGTCGAGCGAAATATCCGCCCAGGTTCTCTTTAAATAATCCATGTAAATTTACTTCCGTTATTTCAGACTGAACTCTGATATCGTCAAATTCAGAATACGCTGACCATTATAGCACACTTCCGCATAAATTGGTATGCCATTTTCAAACCAGGTGTCCACCTTGAGCATTTTTTCTTCATAATCCTTCTCATAGGTCGCGCGGAACCGGCCGTCCTCCTCACCGCCCGCGGCGAGATAGGCGGAGGACCAGCAATATGCCACGACGGCCGGACCGGCCGCCGGAGCGAGCCTTCCGTTTGCCAACAGGCCGAAGTCCATCATCAGGCCGTCATAGGTGACGGTTCCGCCGGTCTCGTCCACCGCTGCTGTGATTCCGGCCAGCGTCTCCGGCGCGGCGACGGTGAAATGCGTCGGGCCGTTCACCTCTGTCTCGCAGTCGAGCGCAAACGGGACGACATAGTCTCCGTAATCCGCCGTCAGCTCCGCGCGGAAGCTGCATCCCCCGGCCTGCACCAGCGAGGCGCGGAACGCGATGGCGGGCGAAACGCCCTGGCTTCTTCCTCCGCAGCCGCCGAGCAGCAGGCAGAGGCACATCATCAGTACGGCGCAGCCTCGCCGCACGCGCATCCCCTCCTATGGCAATAGATATGGCAGCTCCGCCGCAACGTCCGAGGGCAGCAGGCCGTACTCCCCCATCCGGGCGGCGCAGCGGTCGGCCGCCGTTCCGTGGAGCCACGCAGCCGCAGCCGCTGCATGCACGGGCGGCAGGCCCTGCCCCAGCAGTGAGACGAGAATGCCCGCCAGCACGTCGCCGCTCCCGCCCGTAGCAAGGCCCGGATTGCCGCAGCGGTTCTCCCAGCGCTCGTCCGCGCCGCAGATGGCAGTCCGGTGTCCCTTGAGCAGCACCGTCGCGCCGGTCTTCTCCGCAAGCGCCGCAGCCGCGCCCATGCGGTCCTCCCCCGGCAGCCTGCCCATCAGGCGGCGGTATTCGCCGTCGTGCGGCGTGAGCACCACGGGACAGGCCGCGCCGCGCAGTACATCTATATGCCCCTCGAGCACGTTTATGCCATCGGCATCCACCACAACAGGGCAGGATGCATTGGCAAGCACAGCCTGCACGGCGGCAAACGTCCCGGCACTTCTGCCCAGACCGCAGCCAATCAGACAGGCATCGCAGCCGGAAAGCCGCGCCAGAATTTCCGGAACGGCACTCTCTGCCAGCATGCCACCCTGCGCGGGCAGCGGGAACACCATCGGCTCGAGCAGCTTTCCCGCCACGATGGGATACACCGGCTCCGGCACGCCGACGAAGATCAGCCCCGCGCCGGACCGCGCCGCCGCCATGGCAGCCAGTGCCGGAGCGCCCGTATAGCCGACGGCCCCACACAGCAGCAGAATGCGGCCGAAATCGCCCTTGTGCGTCTCGCGCGCCCGCCGCGGGAGCCAGCCGCAGAGCCGCTCCGCGTCCATGACCGAAATATCCGCCATTTTTCTTTCCCCCATCTGCCGCAATGCGGCCTTTTTCGATATGATTATAATGTACCGCAAAAAAATAGTCAAATCCCCGGCGGATTTCCCTTGCAACCTTTGAAGAAATATGTTAAAATTTTGGCGATACAGAAGAAAAGCTGTGATCGGGCCGCCGGCTGCAGAATGCGGGCTCAGAGAGGGTGCGTTGCTGTGAGCACTCCCCGCAGGCAGTGCAGGCCTTCCCCCGTGAGCTTCCGGCTGAACGCCCTGCGGAGCATGTGCTCCGCGGCAATTAGGCACGGACGGGTCGCTCCGTTATCGGTTTGAGTGCGCCGTGTCAGCGGCGAATGGCGGGTGGTACCGCGGAAGTTCTGTCTTTCGTCCCCTTTCGGACGGAGGACTTTTTCTTTTCCCTGCAACATTTCTTTGCAAAAAGGAGAGCCAACATGAAAGAACAACTGGAACAGATCAAGGCGAAAGCACTGGCTGACCTCGCAGCGGCGGCAGATATGTCCGCGCTGGATGCCGTGCGCGTGCGCGTGCTTGGCAAAAAGGGCGAGCTGACTGCCGTTCTGAAGCAGATGGGCAAGCTGTCTGCCGAGGAACGTCCCGTCATGGGCCAGATGGCAAACGCCGTCCGTGCCAAGCTCGAGGACGCGCTGGAGAAGCGCCGCACCGCGCTGGATGCCGCTGCGCTCGAGTCAAAGCTCGAGGCCGAGGCCGTGGATGTCACCATCCCCGGCAAACCCGTGGAGATGGGCCACCAGCACCCGATGAACCGCGTGCTGCAGGAGGTCAAGGAAATCTTCATCGGCATGGGCTATCAGATCGTCGACGGCCCGGAGATCGAGGAGGCCGCCTACAACTTCACGAAGCTGAACATCGAAGAGGGCCATCCCTCCCGCGACCGCTCCGACACCTTCTATTTTGACGACGACGATTCCGTCCTGCTGCGCACGCAGACCAGCCCCATGCAGATCCGCGTCATGGAGCAGCAGAAGCCGCCCATCCGCATGCTGGCCCCCGGCCGCGTGTTCCGCAAGGACGAGGCCGACGCCACGCACTCCCCGATGTTCCATCAGATCGAAGGCCTCGTCGTCGACGAGGGCATCACGATGGGCGACCTGAAGGGCGCGCTGGAGACGCTCATCAAGCGCCTGTACGGCGAGGACGCCGTCGTGCGCTTCCGCCCGCATCATTTCCCGTTCACGGAGCCAAGCTGCGAGGTCGACATGCAGTGCTTCAAGTGCCACGGCACGGGCGAGACGGCCGGTCAGGTCTGCTCCACCTGCCATGGCGAGGGCTGGATCGAGCTGCTGGGCGCCGGTATGGTGCACTCGAAGGTGCTCGAGGGCTGCGGCATTGACCCGAAGAAGTACTCCGGCTTTGCCTTCGGCATCGGTCTGGAGCGCATGGCCATGGGCCGTCTGCGCATCAACGACCTGCGCCTGATCTTTGACAACGACGTGCGGTTCCTTTCGCAGTTCTGAGGAGGTAGAGCAATGAAACTGAACAGAAAATGGCTCAACGAAGAATTCGTGGATCTCTCCGGCGTGCCGGATCGGGAGTTTGTCGAGACCATGACCATCGCCGGTCAAAAGGTCGAAACTTATGAGCGGCTCGATGCCGAGCTGCGCAATGTCGTTGTCGGCCGCGTCGTGTCCATCACGCGCCACACGAACTCCGACCACATGTGGGTCTGCCAGATCGACGTCGGCGCGGGCAAGCCCGTGCAGATCGTCACCGGCGCACAGAACGTACACGAGGGCGACCTTGTCCCCGTGGCCCAGCACAATTCCTGGCTGCCCGGCGGCGTGCACATCACAAAGGGCAAGCTGCGCGGCGAGGTATCGAACGGCATGCTCTGCTCCCTGAAGGAGCTCGGCCTGACGCTCAACGACTTCCCCTATGCCATTGAGGACGGCATCTGGATCCTGCAGGAGGACTGCAAGCCCGGCGACGACATCAACACCGTCATCGGCAACGACGACACCGTTGTGGACTTTGAGATCACGAACAACCGCCCGGACTGCTATTCCATCCTCGGTCTGGCCCGCGAGGCCGCTGCCGCCTTCAACAAGCCGATGCGCCATCACGACCCGGTCGTGCGCGGCGGCGCGGCAGGCGAGCTGTCCGAGCTGCTGGAAGTCGAGGTTCCCGCAGAGGACCTGTGCCGCCGCTACACCGCGCGCATGGTGCGCAATGTGAAGATCGCCCCGTCGCCGAAGTGGCTGCGCCAGCGCCTGCGCGCCAACGGCGTCCGCCCCATCAACAACATCGTCGATATCACGAACTATGTCATGCTGGAATACGGCCAGCCGATGCATGCCTTTGACTACCGCTATGTCGGCTCCGGCAAGATCATCGTCCGCCGCAGCGAGCCGGGCGAGGCCCTGACGACGCTCGACGGCAATGTCCGCACCCTGACGCCCGGCATGCTCGTTATCGCCGACGAGACGAAGCCCATCGGCCTTGCCGGCATCATGGGCGGCGAGAACAGCGAGATCATGGACGACACGGTCGATGTCGTCTTCGAATCCGCAAACTTCAACGGCACGTCCATCCGCCAGACGGCCCTTGCCCTCGGCATGCGCACGGAGGCCTCCGGCAAGTTTGAAAAGAACATCGATCCGCTGCTAACGCTCCCCGCCGTGGACCGCGCCTGCGAGCTCGTCGAGCTGCTGGGCGCCGGTGAGGTCATGGACGGCGTCATCGACGTGCTCAACGACATCCCCGAGCCGCGCACCATCGAGCTTGAGCCGGACCGCATCAACGCCCTGCTCGGCACGGACATCTCCGAGGCCGACATGGTCGAATATCTGCGCCGTCTGGAGATCCCCGTCGAGGGCCATGAGATCCGCGTGCCGTCGTGGCGTCCCGATCTGGTCGGCATGGCGGACATTGCCGAGGAGGTCGGCCGCCTGTTCGGCTACAACAACATCCCCACGACGACGTTCCGCGGCGCTGCCACGGAGGGCGGCTATACGGAGGCCATGAAGCTCGAGAACCGCGCCGGTTCCCTGTGCCGCAGCCTCGGCTACAGCGAGATCCTGACGTATTCCTTCGTCTCCCCGTCCATCTTCGATCAGATCCGCCTGCCGGAGGACTCTTCCCTGCGCAATGCCATGCGCATCCAGAACCCGCTCGGTGAGGATGCCTCCATCATGCGCACCGTCGCACTGCCGTCCATGCTCGCCATTTTGGCGCGCAACAACGCCTATCACAACGATGCCGTCAAGCTCTATGAGCTGGCGAAGGTCTACCTGCCGAAGCCCGGCCAGACCCTGCCGGACGAGCCGAAGCATCTGGTGCTCGGCACCTACGGCGAGCACGAGGACTTCTTCAAGATGAAGGGCGAGATCGAGGCCTTCCTGCGCGGCATGAATGTCCCCGAGGCCCGCTATACCGCCGAGAAGCACGACCCGACGTTCCATCCCGGCCGCTGCGCCCGCGTCAGCGTGGGCGGCGTCGACCTCGGCTGCTTCGGCCAGATCCATCCGCTCGTGGCCCGCAGCTACGGCATTGACGGCGAGATTTTCGCCGCAGAGCTGAACTTCACGGCCCTGCTGTCCCTGCAGCTGCCGGAAAAGACCTATACGCCGCTGCCAAAGTACCCGGCCGTCACCCGCGACATCGCCGTCGTCTGCGACGAGGCCGTAACGGTCGCCGCCCTGTCCGACTGCATCCGCGCCGCAGGCGGCAAGCTGCTGCGCAGCGTGGAGCTGTTCGATATCTACCGCGGCAAGGGCATCGCTTCCGGCTCGAAGAGCGCGGCCTTCCGCCTGACGCTCCGTGCAGACGACCGCACGCTGACGGATGCCGATTCCGACGGCGTCGTGTCCGCCGTTCTGGCCGCTCTGGAAAAAGAGCTGAACGCCAAGCTCCGCTGAGCACCGTTTTGTTTCCAATTTGTTTACGCATTTTTCCTTTACTTTATCCCGAATTTCGGATATGATAGAGGAAAGGAAGAAAGGAGGCGGACGTAATTGGATCATAACACGATCAAATTCAGCGTGCCGGTCGACAACAGTGCGGAGATGAAGCAGATCCTCACGGAGGTCTATCGCTCCCTCACGGAAAAGGGCTATAATCCGATCAATCAGATCGTGGGCTATCTTCTTTCCGAGGATCCGACCTACATCACCAACCACAATAACGCTCGCAGCCTCATCTGCAAGCTCGATCGCGACGAGCTTCTTCAGGAGCTTGTCCGGCACTACCTGTTTGATTAGTTCCCCGCCCGGGGAGGCTTCTGCGGCAAGTAGAGGCCTCCCCTCTTTTTCTGCCCTCCCAAGCAAAAAACATCCGACAGTTCCCGCATCGCATTCCCGGACCGTTGTAACGCTTTCCGCCGCAAAGATTACAAATCGGCAGAAATTCCGAATTTGCTATTGACAATTCGGTTTCTATGTGTTACAATTCGGTTACATTTTATTTGGAGGTTCCCGAATGTCCGAAAAAAATGAAGTCCTCACCTACAAGGGCCACCCCCTGATGCGGAAGGACAATCTGGTTTATTACGGTTCCATGGCAGACGAATTCATCGTCATGCTGCAGATCCTCGAAACAAAAAAGCTCGACGATCTCGAGCTTGCAACAAAGGTCTCCGTCCAGCTCCAGCGCACGGATCCCGCCGCCAAGGCGCGCGACCGCGTGGTGAAGAAGACGGAAAAGGACGGCTTCTACACGGCATTGGATGTTGGCTGTGTGTGGCTGGAACGTGCACTGAACGCAAAATAAGCACAATTTCTGTTTGGGAGGTACTTTTACATGAAACGGATGATCAAGGTCCTGTTGATCCTTGCCGCCACAGTCGCCGCTGTTGCGGCTCTTGCGATCACGGCAGGCGCCACGGAGCTCAAAACCGGTATCGGCATTGTCGAAGCGAACGGCGGCCTTCGCCTTCGCTCTCAGGCATCGACGAGCTCCGATGTGCTCTCCACGGCGCATAACGGGGACAACGTCGTCGTCATCCGTCAGGTCGGAAACTGGTATCTGGTCAACTACAACCTGAAGATCGGCTACATGCATTCCGACTATATCACCTTCAAGGAGCGCGAGAATATCGAGCTGGGCTACGGCTCCGTAGATCCCTACCTCGCCAATATCCGCAGTGGCCCGTCCACTTCCTCCGGTCTTGTCGATCAGGCAGGCAGCGGCGCGAAGGTCTTCATCTTCGGCTTCAACTGCGGCTGGTACAAGGTGAAGTACAACGGCCAGATCGGCTACATCCGCAGCGACCTCGTCACCCTGCTGGAAAAGCCCTACTGCAACAGCGGTTCTTCAAGCAGCGGCTCGAGCTACTCCTCCGCCACCGGCTATGACGATTCCTATTCCTCGGGCAGCAGCTACTCGAGCAGCACGTCCCTCGGCCAGCAGATCGCAGCCTTCGGCATGCAGTATGTCGGCTATCCTTATGTCTACGGCGGCACTTCTCCCTCCGGCTTTGACTGCTCCGGCTTTGTGCAGTACATCTACCGTCAGTTCGGCTACAGCATCAACCGCACCGCGACCGCGCAGCTCGCAAACGGCTACTACGTCTCCTATGACAGCCTGATGCCCGGTGATCTCGTCTTCTTCGGCAGCGGCTCGTCCGCTTCCCATGTCGGCATGTACATCGGCGGCGGCGAATTCGTCCACGCGGCCAATTCCCGCTCCGGCGTCAAGATCTCGAGCCTCTCGGAAAGCTGGTACGCAGCCCGGTACATCGGCGCCCGCCGCATCGTCGGATAAAGCAGAACATACTCCCCTGCGCAGGACAAGCTCCTGCGCAGGTTTTTTTACAGTTGATACCACGCATTTCCCATGATATAATGAAGCAAATATAGTGGGAGGAGCAACCATCATGAGGTACAGAAGATTGGGAAAGACCGGGCTGCAGGTCAGTGAGATTGGCTTCGGTGGGGAATGGCTGGAGCGGCACCCCGAGGCAGAGGGCATTGAGCTGATCCACCACGCAGCCGCACAGGGCATCAACATTCTCGACTGCTGGATGGCAGACCCGACATCCCGGGACATCATCGGCAAAGGCATCCGGGACAACCGCAGCCACTGGTATATCCAGGGCCATATCGGCTCCACCTGGAAGGACGGCCAATATTTCCGAAGCCGAGACATACAATACGTGCGCCCGGCGTTCGAAGACCTTCTGCAGCGCCTGCAGACGGACTACATCGATCTCGGCATGATCCACTATGTGGACTCCGAGCAGGATTGGGCGCAGATCCAGCACTCGGATTATCTGGACTACATCATGGGCCTCAAAAAGGCCGGCGTCATCCGCCATATTGGCATCAGCTCGCATAATCCGAAGGTCGCGAAGCTGGCTGCGGAGTCCGGCTATGTCGAGATGATCCTGTTCAGCATCAACCCCGCCTTCGATATGCTGCCCGCAAGTGAGGATATCGACGCGATGTTCGCGGAGGAATTCAGCGCAGAGCTCAAGGGAATCGATCCCGAGCACGCAGCGCTCTACAGCATCTGCGAGCAGCACGACGTCGGCATCACGGTGATGAAGCCCTTCGCCGGAGGCAGGCTATTCGACGCGAAGCGCTCCCCGTTCGGCGTAAGCCTGACGCCGGTGCAGTGCATCCACTATGCCCTGACCCGCCCCGCCGTCAGCTCGGTCCTATGCGGCTATGACACGAAGGAGCAGGTCGATCAGGCCGTTGCCTACGAGAACGCCTCGCACGAGGAAAAGGACTTCGCTTCGGTCATCGCCAACGCGCCGCTCCACGCCTATCGTGGCCAGTGCACCTACTGCGGGCACTGCAAGCCCTGCCCTGCCGGCCTCGACATCGGCATGATCAACAAATTCTACGATCTCGCCACCATGCAGCCGGAGGTCCCCGCCACCGTGCGCTCGCACTACGAGGCGCTGGAGCACACCGCCTCGGCCTGCATCGGCTGCCGCTCCTGTGAGTCCCGCTGCCCGTTCGGCGTGCACATTGCGGAGCGGATGGAAAAGGCCGCAGCCCTGTTCGGCTGCTGAAGTCCCCTCTGAAACAGCAAATCACGCAGGCCGATTGTCAGCCTGCGTGATTTTCATTTCGATCTTTTATTTTTCTTCCGGCTTTTTCTCCGAGCAGAGCTCCGCTGCCGCATGCAGCCGCTCCGTGGACTCGCGGAATACGTCCTGCACACTGTCAAGCGCCTGCTTCAGACGGTCATAATCCGCGTGGAACCGATCGGACAGGCCTGTAATGTCCTGCCGTCTGGCCTTGAGCTTTTCCTCGGCCTGCTCGAACGCGCTGCGCATCCGGACGGCAGACGCCGCGGCACGCTCGCGCGCCATGCGCTCTGTCTGCTCTGCACGGCGGTAAGCCGTCAGCTCCATCTCATCATAGCGCGGCTTCTGAACGGCCGCTGCAGGCTGCTCTGCGGGCTCCTGCGCCTGCCGGAGCGCAGCGTTCTTCTCACGCAGCTCGGCAAGCTCGGCGCGAAGCTGCGAAAGCTCCTGCTTCTGCCGCTCCGACTCCTCCTGCCGAGCGGCAAGCTCCTTCTTCTGCTGCTCCAGCTCCTCCTGCTGGCGGGTGCGCTCCTCCGCCAGGCGGCGCAGCTCCAGCTCGTGCTCGCTCGTCGTCTTCTGAATGAACTGCACCACATCCATGCGGTTGAAGCCGTGCAGGGAGCTGCGGAAGCTATCCGTCGTCGCTGCCATTGCCATTCCTCCCGATTCTCTCCCGATTCGGGAGTTTTTTCTCATTATAGCACGCGGAACGGCGAAAAACAATATATACCACGGAATTTTGACGGATGTTCTCTCCCCTGCCCGGCAAGTTTTCCCGTTTTTCTTCTTTACTTTGTCCAAACTATCTGCTATAATAATGGATGCAAATGCGCCGGTGGCTCAATGGATAGAGCATCAGATTCCGGTTCTGAGGGTTGGGGGTTCGAGTCCCTTCCGGCGTGCCATCTCCGGATCAGGCGGGCTGACGATTCATTCGTCGGCCCGTTTGTTGTTTATGCCGAAAAAAACGCGGATGATGCGCCTGTACTTTCTTCTTTCTCCTGTTTTCCGCTATAATCATAGCCGCGGTATCCCGCAAATCAGAACGAGGAGAAAGAAAATCATGAGAAAATGCATCCGCACAGCAGCCGCTCTGCTGCTGGCCCTCGCCCTTGCAGCCGGACTTTTCGGCTGCAGCAAACCTGCCCCGATCGTCAGTGGGGGTGACAAACCCCACACCACGGAGCCTGCGGCCACAGGATCGCAAACGGACACCGAAGACACGCAGAACATGGAAAATGCAGAAGACACCGGTGAGCAGGACTGGGCCGGCGAAGAGGAGTCCTCCGATCCGGCGCCCGTGGAGACGGACCCGCCTGTGTGGGAGGGGCCGGAAACCGTAGTATATCTCGCGCCCTATGACGCGCTGGCCGTGGAATACGGCGGCTATTTCTATTATGTGGACCGGGACGACAATCTCTGCCGCACGACCACGGACATGACGGACTATACGCTCTTCTGCGAGGCGCAGATCCGGGGCGACGTCCGCATCATTGGCATCACGGACGCCGGGAGGATGTACCTGAGCAGCGGCGGGCAGTCGTGCTATGTCGATCTGGCCGAGGGCCGGGACGGCATGGCGGCCGACTACGGCATGGTCGAGTCGCAGACGTTCACAGGCGCTGCCCTCTCCATCGGCATCCGCGCCCTGCGCGGCGGCTGGATGTACTACACGAAGTCCGGCGAAAACGGTCTGTTCCGCGCAAAGATCGGCGCAGTACCCGAGGAGGAAAACTGCATCGTCTTCGACAAGGACATCCGTGAAGCGGCCGTGACCGGCGATTACCTGATCTACACCTACAACAGAGGCAGCCGCGCCGACCTGCAGGTCACGCTGGCAGACGATCCCGACAGCCTGCTGCTCACAATCGAGGGCAACGGCACCTATCCGACGACCATGCTCGCCGGTACGGACGACCGGAGCGGGACGCCCCTGCTGCTCGTCTCGCGCTATGAGCTCATCGATCGCGGCGCCGAGTACTCCGTCTACGACCTTTCGACGCTTGAGCTCGCGACAAACAGCATGCTCGACAGCGCCAAATTGCACCGCCTTGGATATTGTTTCGGCAAAAATGGGGACGAGATCGTCTGCTTCAACAACTGTCTCCGCTTCGATCCCTTCGGGACGTTCTCAGACGGCAGCAGCCAATACTATCCGAACGCCTACTATACGGACGACTATCTCGTGAGCTTTTTCAGCATCACCTATGCCGGAAACGGCTGGTACTTCTTCGCGGACGCGGATCAGGGCGGCGCGACCTATGCCATTGAGGAAGGCGGCACCGAGCTCATCCCGCTCGTCTGACCCATAAAATCAGCCCGGCTGCCAAATGATGGCAGCCGGGAAAATTTAGCTCAAATGTGGTGTCAGGAACGCCGCAAGCGTTACGCTTTCCAGATAATTCTGAATGAGATTGTCCAGCTCCGTCCAGATCGGTTTCGTGCGGCAGTCCTGCGTGCGGTCGCAGGAGCACTGACCGTTTTCCATGCACGAAACAGGGGCCAGCGTGCCCTCCGTCAGGTTCAGAATTTCGGCCAAGGTGTATTCCTCCGGTCGGCGATTCAGCCGGTAGCCGCCGCCCTTGCCGTGAATAGCATCGACGAGCCCGGCCTTCGACAGGACGGTCATGATATTCTCCAGATATTTTCTGGAGATCTCCTCGCGGTCTGCGATCTCCTTCAGGGGGACATATTCCTCCGGCCCGCTTTCCGCCAGATCGATCATGACGCGCAGCGCATAGCGGCCCTTTGTTGAAATCATCATTGCGTATTTCTCCTCAGAGGATCGTTCCGCCGCCAACGACGGTATCGCCGTCATACAGCACAACGGCCTGCCCGCGTGCAATGGCGCGCTGCGGCTCATCGAACGAGACATGCACCGTGCCGTCCGGATTCTGCGTGACGGTCGCAGGCTGCTCCTGCTGGCGGTAGCGGATTTTTGCCTTGACGTGCAGCCCGGCGGGCGGCGTATCATAAGCGATCCAGTTGAAATCGCCCGCATCCAGCTCCGTGGTGAACAGGGCCTCATTCGGGCCGAGCACGACGGTGTTGTCCTCCGGGCGCTTCTCACAGACATAATACGGATGCTCGATGCCGAGGCCCAGTCCCTTGCGCTGGCCGATCGTATAGTGGATGATGCCTGCATGCTCGCCCAGCACATGGCCCTCCCGGTCCACGAATGGGCCGGGCTTCGCCTTTTGGCCGGTGCGCAGTTCAATGACGCGGGCATAGTCGCCGTCCGGCACGAAGCAGATATCCTGACTGTCGCGCTTTCTGGCGTTTACAAGGCCATGCTTCTCGGCAATCTCACGCGCCTCGGTCTTGTGCAGCGTGCCGAGCGGGAAGCGCAGATGCGCCAGCTGGTGCTGATTCAGGAAATACAGCACATAGCTCTGGTCCTTGCTGTCGTCCACGGCCTTTTTCAGGAGCCAGCGGCCGTTCTCCTGCTCGATGCGGGCATAGTGCCCCGTGGCGACGGCATCACAGCCAAGCAGCTCCGCGCGCTCGACGAGTTTGGCGAATTTCATGTAGCGGTTGCAGTCGATGCAGGGGTTCGGTGTCGCGCCGCGCTCATAGGCATCCACAAAGCGGTCCATCACCTGCTCGCCGAAGCCGTCCGTGAAATTGAACACATAAAACGGCATACCGAGCTGATAGGCCACGCTGCGCGCATCCTCGACGTCTTCGAGCGAGCAGCAGCTCTTTTCGCGCGATACCCCGGCGTCCTCATTGTGGAACAGCCGCATCGTCGCGCCGACACATTCGCAGCCTGCCTCAGATAGCAGGAGGGCGGCGACGCTGGAATCCACGCCGCCGCTCATCGCGATCAAGATCTTCTCAGGCTTCACAGTGGTCACAGTGCGAGCAGTCCGGGAACTTGGACTCGTCATAGGCGATGCCGTGCTTGTCGTAGTAGTCCTTCACCGCTGCCTTGATGGCCTCCTCCGCCAGAACGGAGCAGTGCATCTTGTACGCGGGCAGACCGTCCAGCGCCTCGGCAACAGCCTTGTTCGTCAGCTCAAGGGCCTGAGACAGGGGCTTGCCCTTGATGAGCTCCGTTGCCATGGAGCTCGAGGCGATGGCGGAGCCGCAGCCGAACGTTTCGAACTTGACATCGGAGATCTTGTCGTCATCGATCTTCAGATAGATCTTCATGATATCGCCGCACTTGGCATTGCCGACCTCGCCGATGCCGTCGGCATTCTCGATGATGCCGACATTGCGCGGATGCTGGAAATGGTCCATCACTTTTTCGCTATACAGTGCCATAACTGATTCCTCCTCAGAGAATAAACGATTTCTTGCCCTCGACCAGATCGCGCCAGACCGGGGATATGCCGCGCAGATAGGCGACGATCTCCGGCACGCAGGCCAGAATATGATCGATCTCCGCTTCCGTGTTGCTCTCGCAGAGCGTCAGGCGCAGCGAGCCGTGCGCGACCTCATGCGGGCGGCCGATGGCCAGCAGAACGTGGCTCGGGTCGAGTGAGCCGGACGTGCAGGCGGAGCCGGACGAGGCACAGATGCCCTTGCCGTCGAGCAGCAGGAGCATGGACTCTCCCTCGATGCCCTCAAAGCAGAAGTTCACATTGCCGGGCAGGCGATGCTCGCGGTCGCCGTTGAGCGCGCAGTGCGGAATTTTCGACAGGCCGTCGATGAGCTTGTCCCGCAGGGCCGTGACCTTGGCGATGTTCTCGTCCATATGCTCGCAGGCCTCGCGGAAGGCCGCAGCCATGCCGGCGATGCCGCCGACGTTCTCGGTGCCGGCGCGCTTGCCGCGCTCCTGGGCGCCGCCCTCGATGAGGTTCGTCAGGAAAATGCCCTTGCGCGCGTACAGAAGGCCGACGCCCTTCGGGCCGTGGAACTTGTGGGCCGAAAGGGAAAGCATGTCGATGTTCTGCTCGCGGACGTTGATGGGCAGATGACCGGCAGCCTGCACCGCATCGGTGTGGAACAGGACGCCGCGCTCGCGGCAGACCGCGCCGATCTCGGCAATCGGCTGGATCGTGCCGATCTCGTTGTTTGCATACATGACCGTCACGAGGCAGGTATCCTCGCGGATGGCGTCCGCGACCTGCTGGGCCGTGACGAGGCCGTTTTCATGAACATCGAGCAGCGTGACCTCAAAGCCCTGCTTCTCCAGCCGCTTCAGGCTGTGCAGGATGGCATGATGCTCAAAGGCGGTGGAGATGATGTGCTTTTTGCCCTTGCGCGCGCCGAGCGTGGCCGCCGTCAGCAGGGCCTGATTGTCCGCCTCGCTGCCGCCGGACGTGAACGTGATCTCCCGGGCGTCGCAGCCAAGGTACTTTGCCATCGTCTCGCGCGAAGCCTGCAGGGACTCCGCAGCCTTCTGCCCCAGCGTATACAGGCTCGAGGGGTTGCCGTAGCTCTCACGCAGGAAGGGCAGCATGGCATCCACGGCGGCCTGACTCATCCGCGTGGTGGCAGCATTGTCAGCATAAACGTTCATGTGGATTCTCCTTTATGGTGTCTCCGGCCGGGCCGGAGTTGGAATTGTAAGATGCCTCCGGAAGATTTTCCCATCATCCCGGTAGGTTAATAGGATGATATCATATTTTACCCACAAAGTCAATGGGTAGTCCAAAGATTCCCGCGCGTTCGCGAAAAAATCTCAGAAAAGACTTGACTTTTGGCGAAAAATCGAGTATGATATGCAAGCTGATTTCAGTGAATGGAAATCGGCGCAAAAGTGGAGAGGTGGCTGAGCTGGCCGAAGGCGCACGACTGGAAATCGTGTAGGCGTTAAAAGCGTCTCGCGGGTTCGAATCCCGCCCTCTCCGCCATAAGTCCACCGTAATTTTGATAGAATTACGGTGGGCTTTTTCTATGCCTGAAAACCGCTTGGAATCAGGCTTTTCGGCTGTTCAGGCATATAAGAAACCCCGTCCCAGAGCATTTCTGCGGCGGGGTTTCGTGCGTTTTATGTGGATTGAGGCGTTTTGTTCCGCTGTAATCGTTAAACAGCCGAGTAATCGTTGAATTACTGGAGTATTCGTTAAACTACCGAGGTAATCGTTAAACAGCCGAGTTCTGATAATACTCCTTATGAGAAAATCGGCGATGAAGTACGGTCGTTGGCGGATGAGGTACCATTCGGCATCCCCGATTCGTGGGAGTGGGTGCGGCTGGGCAAGGCACGGCTCGAACAGCTCCGCACTACAAAAGCTGCACGGGAAGCCCAGGCAGAAGCCATCGGAGCGTTTATGTTTGAGGTGCAGGAATTGGATGCCCTCACCGAGTTTGACGAAAAGCTCTGGCTCACCATTATCGACACGATAACCGTCCACGCCGACGGACGGATGACCTTCAAATTCCGAGGTGGTAAAACGCTCACTTCTTATTGACAATTCTCTAAATATGCTGTATAATCGGTATATACCGTAAGCAAAGGGGACATATCTATGCCAAGACCGCCACGGTGCCGTCGGATTTGTGACGCACCGCAAGTCGATAAATTCTGCCCCAACGGGAGCGAGGATGTCGAGCCGATCCTGCTGACGCTGGACGAGTACGAGGTCATTCGGCTGGTTGACTTGGAGCAGCAAACCCACGAGCAGTGTGCCGTGCAAATGGATATTTCCCGCTCTACCGTGCAGGAGATTTACGAAGTCGCACGGCGCAAGATCGCAGCGTGCCTTGTCCACGGGAAACCGCTGCACATCATAGGGGGAAACTACCGCATCTGCGGAGGACAGGAGGCAGCCCACTGCGGCCGTTGCTGCCGGATGCAGAGAACCAACACAGAAAAATCCAACAAAAAATGCAAAGGAGATTCCATTATAAAAATTGCAGTTACCTATGAAAACGGTCAAATTTTTCAGCATTTCGGCCACACCGAACAGTTCAAGCTTTACGAAACTGCGGACGGCAAAGTCATCCGTGCGGAAGTCGTTGACACCAACGGCAGCGGTCACGGCGCACTGGCAGGCTTCCTGATGCAGAACGGCGTGGACACTTTGATCTGCGGAGGCATCGGCGGCGGTGCGCAGGCAGCTCTGGCCGAGGCGGGTATCAAGCTCTACGGCGGTGTCAGCGGAGACGCTGACGCAGCGGTGAACGCATTGCTCAGCGGAAATCTGGGCTACGATCCCAATGTTCACTGTGACCACCATGACCATGAGCACGGCGAAGCTGGTCACACCTGCGGTGACCACGGCTGCGGCAAGCATAGCTGCCATTGATATGGAACGCACACTGACACAGCTTCCGTTCTGGTCATCCTTGACTGAACACGAAATGGAAACGCTGCGCCGAAGTGCCTTTGTCCGTCATTATGAAAAGGGTGCGTTCGTACACAGCAGCGACAACGAATGTCTTGGAATGGTGTTCGTCCTTTCCGGCGAGATCCGCACCTATCTTCTCTCCGAGGAGGGCCGGGAGGTAACACTGTTCCGCCTGTATCCGGGCGAATTATGCGTGCTTTCTGCCTCCTGTGTGATCAGTCAAATCACCTTTGATACGCAAATGACCGCAGGAATGGATACGGACGTTCTGATTATCCCTGCAAATATCACTGCTGCGCTCAAGGAGAAAAATCTATATGTCCGCTGCTTCCTTTATGAGTTGGCAACAAAACGGTTTTCTGATGTGATGTGGGCGATGCAGCAGATCATGTTCAAGGGATTGGACCGGCGGCTGGCAGAATTTCTCCTTGCCGAAGCGGAGCGTACCGGCTCCGACACGATACACATGACCCATGAGCAGCTCGCCCAGCACATCAGCTCGGCACGGGAGGCAGTGGCGCGGATGCTCAAGAGCTTCTCGGAGGACGGGCTGGTGGAGCTGAAGCGCGGTGCGATCACGTTGCGGGATACAGGCAGATTGAATCACTTAAAATGAAAATATTGTTTTTAACACGAATCCGTGTTATAATATGAGCAGAAAAACTGAAAGGAGCATCGACCATGAAAGAAACGAAATACGCAGGTACTCAAACCGAAAAAAATCTGATGGCTGCCTTTGCCGGTGAGTCCGAGGCACGCAACAAGTACACCTATTTTGCATCTAAGGCCAAGAAGGAAGGCTACGAGCAGATCGCGGCGCTGTTCCTCAAAACCGCCGATAACGAGAAGGAACACGCCAAGCTGTGGTTCAAAGAACTGAACGGCATCGGCGACACTGCCGAAAATCTTCTCTCTGCCGCAGAGGGCGAGAACTACGAGTGGACGGATATGTACGACGGCTTTGCCAAAACCGCCGACGAGGAGGGCTTCCACGAGCTGGCCCAGCGCTTCCGTCTGGTAGCCGCCATTGAAAAGCACCATGAGGAGCGCTACCGTGCCCTGCTGCACAATGTGGAGATGGCGGAAGTCTTTGCCAAGAGCGAGGTCAAGGTATGGGAGTGCCGCAACTGCGGGCATATCGTGATTGGTGAGAAAGCACCGGAGGTCTGCCCGACCTGCAACCATCCCCAGAGCTACTTTGAAATTCACGCAGAAAACTATTAAAGAGAAAAGGAGAACGAATCGTGGGGCAGAAATTTTACATTTGCAAGCATTGCGGCAACATCATTGCCAAGGTCAAGGACACGGGCGTTCCCGTCATCTGTTGCGGTGAGCCGATGAGCGAGATCATCCCCGGCACCACCGACGCCGCCGTGGAGAAGCACGTCCCTGTCTGGACTGTGGAAAACGGCATCGTTCATGTTAAGGTCGGCTCCGTGGAGCATCCCATGCTGCCGGAGCACTACATCGAGTGGGTATCCCTCCACACCAAACAAGGTAATCAGCGTAAGGAACTGCACCCGGGCGAGAAGCCGGAGGTCTGCTTCGCTCTCTGCGAGGGCGACGAGGTCGAAGCGGTCTACGCCTATTGCAACCTTCACAGTCTGTGGAAAGCGTGATTCATCTTTCAAAAATCCGGTGCTTAAAAAGCACCGGATTTTTTATCAATGTAACCTCGTCACAGAAAAATGCTTTGTCCTGCGGTATGATAAAGCCACAATCAAGAAAGAGGTGGCGAATATGAAAATCAAGCTCAATCCCGATCAGGAGATTGTCAACACCATCCGAGAAGGACTCAAGCGCACCGGCGGATACTGCCCCTGCCGCAGGGAGCGCACAGAGGCAACCAAATGTATGTGTCAGGAGTTTAAGGATCAAATTGCAGATCCGCTCTTCGAGGGATTCTGCCACTGTATGCTCTATTACAAATCCTTGCAGGATTAAGGGAGGAACGCTATGCTGTCAAAGAAAGTGGCTGCCATAGATAAGACGCGGTGCGTCGCCTGCGGCGTGTGTGAAAATACCTGTCCACTGGGGGCCGTCAAGGTGCGCCGGGGCTGCTACGCCGCCGTGGAGGCGGAACGCTGCGTAGGCTGCGGCAAGTGCGCAAAGCTCTGTCCCGTCGGCTGCATTGAGGTGAAAGTGAGGGCTGACGCATGAAAGCCAAGCATTGGTACGATTACCTGTGGGTATATGCCATCATTTATTTTGCACTGGGCTTTTTCAATATCCTGTTCGCGTGGCTGGGCATGATTGATTTTCTCTTGCCGCTGTTCTTAGCCATCTTTGGCGGGAACAAATTCTTTTGCAACCACCTCTGCGGACGGGGACAGCTGTTCAGCAAGCTGGGGACTGACCTGAAATGCTCCCGCTGTAAGCCCACGCCCCGCTGGATGTCCTCCAAGTGGTTCCGTTATGGCTTTTTGCTCTTTTTCCTGACGATGTTCGGCAACATGGTGTTCCAGACCTATCTGGTCGCTGCTGGTGCTGCGTCCCTGCGGGAGGCCATTAAGCTGTTCTGGACATTCCGTGTGCCTTGGGGCTGGACTTATACAGCCGGTACAGTCGCTGATTGGGTGGCGCAGTTCAGCTTCGGCTTTTATAGCCTCATGCTGACCTCTCTGCTGCTGGGTCTGATCGTTATGGTGCTCTACATGCCCCGCACATGGTGTGCGTTTTGCCCGATGGGAACCATGACGCAGGGCATTTGCAAGCTGAAAAACAAAGAATAAACAAAGATAACAGAAAGGAGTCATTCTCATGGCTGAACTGAAAATTACTGCTGCGAATTTTGAAAATGAGGTACTGCGTTCCGACAAGGCCGTTTTGCTGGACTTCTACGCGGACTGGTGCGGACCGTGCAAAATGCTCTCTCCCATACTGCATGAGCTTGCCGAAGAAAAAAGCGGTACGCTCAAGGTGGGCAAGGTCAATGTGGACGAGCAAATGGAGCTGGCAATGCGTTTTCGGGTATCCAGCATCCCGATGCTGGTCGTATTCAAGGATGGAAAGGCCGTTGCCAAATCGGTGGGCTATCGGCCGAAATCGGAAATTGCCGCAATGGTGGAGGGCGCAAGATGAAAGTTGTGATTGTAGGCGGTGTGGCGGGCGGTGCTTCTGCCGCTGCCCGCATCCGCCGTTTGAATGAACACGCGCAGATCATCATGATCGAGCGCAGCGGCTATGTGTCCTATGCCAACTGCGGCCTGCCGTATTATGTGGGCAGTGTGATCAAGGAGCAAGAAGAACTGACGCTGCAAACTCCGGAGAGCTTTTGGGATCGCTTTCGCATTGATGTGCGGGTACGGCGGGAAGTAACTGCGATCAATCCCACAGAGAAAACCGTCACCGTTCACGCATTGGATAGTGGAAAGGTCTACACGGAAACCTATGACAAACTGCTTCTTGCCCCCGGCGCAAAGCCGACGGTTCCTGCGCTTTCCGGCGTCAGCAGTGAGCGTGTTTTCACGCTGCGCACCGTGGAGGACACCCTCCGCATTCGGCGCTTTGTAGAGGATCAGAAGCCGAAAACCGCTGTTTTGGCTGGCGGCGGCTTTATCGGTCTGGAAATGGCGGAAAACCTTGTGGAGATGGGCGTTTCGGTTACCATCGTTCAGCGTCCCAAGCAGCTTTTAGCGCCGCTGGATGCGGATATGGCGAGCTTTGTCCATGCGGAAATGCGCAGACACGGCGTGGCTCTGCGGTTGGGTGAAACCGTCACCGGATTCCGACAGGACGGAGATTCCGTGCTGACCCTGTTGGAAGAAAGTGAGCCGCTGCATTCGGATATGGTGCTGCTGGCCATCGGTGTTACCCCGGATACGCATTTGGCAAAAGAAGCCGGGCTCAGGCTTGGTATTCGTGGCAGCATCGCTGTCAACGAGCGGATGGAAACCTCCGTGCCGGATATCTATGCTGTGGGCGATGCCGTAGAGGTCACCCATTTCGTGACCGGGCAGAAAGCATTGATCTCGCTGGCGGGGCCCGCCAACAAGCAGGGACGCATTGCCGCCGACAACATCTGCGGCGGAAACAGCCACTTTCACGGCTCTCAGGGCTCGTCTGTTCTGAAATTGTTTGGCTTGACCGCGGCCTCTACGGGGATCAATGAAAAGGCGGCGCAGGCAGCAGGGATCGCTTACGACAAAGTCGTATTTTTCCCGGCATCCCACGCTGCCTATTATCCCGGAGCACGGTCTATGGCAATGAAGGTACTGTATGAAAAAGAAAGCCTGCGGCTGCTGGGTGCGCAGATCGTTGGCGGCGACGGTGTGGACAAGCGCATTGATGTACTGGCAACGGCCATTCGCGCAAAAATGACAGCTTTGGAACTGACGGAGCTTGACCTTTCCTATGCGCCGCCCTATTCCTCTGCCAAGGATCCGGTCAATATGGCCGGTTTTATGATCGAGGATTTGGAGAGCGGGAAGGTGCGGCAGTTCCATTGGAATGATGTCGAAGGATTACCCCGCGATGGCAGTGCGACGCTGCTGGACGTCCGTACAGAGGGCGAATATCGGCGTGGGCACTTGAATGGATTCCACAATATTCCGCTGGACGATCTGCGGGAGCACTTGGACGAGTTAGACCGGGGCAAGCCTGTTTATGTGAATTGCCAGACTGGGCTTCGCAGTTATCTGGCCTGCCGGCTTTTGACGCAGTACGGCTTCACCTGTGCCCATCTCTCCGGCGGATACAGCTTTTATCAGGTCGTAACGCAAGAGCGGCAGACAGCGCAGAGCGCCTATCCCTGCGGAATGGAGAAGCTATGAGTGAAAATCTATTTGGTTTGACGGTTGCGACAGATAAAGGCTTGGATGATCTGCAATGCCAGCGCCTTTTAAGCGAAAACCGCAGGTATCAGGAAGTCATGCTGCAATACCGCTGTGCGCTGAAAGCGCTTGAAAGCCGGTTGGAAATTCTGAACGAAGAGTTTTCGTTGCAGCATGATCGCAATCCGATAGAAAGTATGAAAAGCCGCTTGAAGTCGCCGTCCAGCATTATGAACAAGATGCAGAAGCGCGGACTTCCTCTGGATTTTCCGACCATGCAGGCAAATATCATGGATGTTGCCGGTGTTCGTGTGATCTGCTCTTTCGAAGAGGATGTGTTCTTTTTGGCAAAGTGCTTAAAAGGACAGTCTGACATTGAAATTATCACAGAGAAAGACTACATTTCACACCCCAAGCCAAATGGATATCGCAGTCTGCACCTGACGATCCGGTTGCCGGTATTCTTTGCAGAAAAAGAGGTCCATGTGCCAGTGGAGATACAACTCCGTACAATCGCGATGGACTTCTGGGCAAGCCTTGAGCATACCATCCGCTATAAGAAAAACTTGCCGATAAATACTGAAATCGAAACTGAGCTGAAAGAGTGCGCCGATTCCAGCAGAGAGTGGGACACCAAAATGGAAAGATTATTGCATTTGATGCGCTAAAAATGCTAATTTGGAGTTCTTTTATGTTGTGCATCAAACTGCACCCCCTAACATCGAAAATGCACCCCCCGAAATTGAGAACTGCCCCCCCCTCTGAACCGTAATTGCACCCCTTAACGGGTTCTATCAAAATTAGAGTCATTTGCCAGGAAAAAGAGCACTTGCTGATGCAAGTGCTCTTTTTCAGTAAGTATAATCCACCCTTGCAGGTGGGTGAAATACCGCTCCGCGGTGTGATATACGCCTCCGGCGTGTGAGATCGCTGCGGCGGTGGGTGGATTTTATGGAACTCCGGATCAATCATCTGCAGTTGATACCGGCTCTCTTTTCGTCAATCCATCGGTATGAATGACCTAAAAAGCGCAATATATTCCCGTGCTTTTCACACCTCGACTCGCAATAATCACTCGCCATCCATGCTTGCTGATTGGATCAGAACTTCCATAGTAAATACCGCCGGAGCGGCTGCCTCACAGCGGCTCCGGCGGTTCTGTTTTCGTTCCGTTCAGGACGCCTGCTCAAACTGGCTGTTATAGAGATCGGCATAGAAGCCGCCTGCGGCCAGCAGGCTCTCGTGCGTTCCCTGCTCGATGATATCGCCGTCCTTCATCACGAGGATGAGGTCCGCGTTTTTGATCGTCGAGAGGCGGTGGGCTATGACGAAGCTCGTGCGGTGCTCCGTCAGTGCATCCATGGCCCGCTGCGTCAAAAGCTCGGTGCGGGTATCGACGGAGGACGTTGCCTCATCGAGGATGAGCATCGGGCTGTTCTGCACCATGGCGCGGGCAATGGTGAACAGCTGCTTCTGTCCGGCAGAAATGGCGACGTTTTCGCTGAGAACCGTGTCAAACCCGTGCGGGAGCGTCTCGATGAAGTGATAGATGCCGCAGGCGCGGCAGGCGCGCTCCAGCGTCTCGTCCGAAACGCCGGTCCTGTTGTAGACAAGATTCTCGCGGACCGTGCCCTCAAACATCCAGGTATCCTGCAGGACCATGCCGAACAGGCCGTGTACCTCCTCGCGGCTCATATCCTTTGTGGAGATACCGTCGATGCGGATGTCGCCTCCGTCCAGATCATAGAAGCGCATGAGCAGATTGACCATCGTCGTCTTTCCGGCGCCGGTCGGACCGACGATGGCGACCTTCTGCCCCGGCGCAACATGGGCAGAGAAATCATGGATGATCGTCTTCTCCGGGTGATCGGGGTAGCTGAAGCGGACGTGGTCAAACTCGATCTCACCGCGCACCGGCTGCGGCGCGGGCAGATTCTTCGACTCGTCCGGCAGCTCCGCCTCCTGCAGGAAATCAAACACGCGGTCGCCCGCCGCCGCGGCGGACTGCAGCTGCGTCATGCCCTGCGCGATCGTCGTCAGCGGTGAGGTGAACAGGCGCACATAGAGGATGAAGGCCGTGATGACACCGAACTTGATGCTGCCGTTCATCACGAGTGCAGCGCCCAGCACGCACACGGCGACATAGCCGAGGTTGCCGATGACATTCATCAGCGGCTGCATGATGCCGGACAGGAACTGGCTCTTGCGGTTTGCCTCATAGACGGCGCGGTTCATGCCGCGGAACGTCTCCTTGATCCTGTCATTCGCGCGCGAAATGCGCACGACGTCATGGCCGGAATACATCTCTTCAATATAGCCGTTCAGCGTGCCTAGGCTCTCCTGCCGGTCGACAAAGTATTTCTGCGAGCGCTTCATGATGATGAACATGAACACAAAGCCGATCATTATCGCCGCGATGGCAGCCAGCGCCATGCGCCACTCCGTCACGAACATCATGATGACGCAGCCCGTAAGCTGGGCCACGGCGCTGATCATGGACGGCAGGCTGTTGGACAGGGCCTGCTGCAGCGTACTGACATCGTTTGTCACGCGGCTGAGGATATCGCCGTGCGCAATGCGGTTGAAGCAGCTCATGGGCACGCGGTTGATCTTGGCGCACAGGTCGCGGCGCATCTGCTTCGAGAGGCCGAGCGTCACGGTCGCCATGATATAGTGCTCGATATAGGTCAGCAGGGCACTGAGCGCATAGATGCCGAGCAGCACGCCCGCCACGCGGCCAATGGCCGCAAGGTCGATCTCCCCCATCAGAGAATCGGAGATCAGATTCGTGATCTTGCTGAGCTGATTCGGTCCGAGGATCGTCAGCACCGCACCCGCGGCCGCGAGCACCAGCGCGATCAGCATCGGGAGCTTGATCCTCTCGGAATAAGAGAACAGCTCACGCTGCACGCCGCGCAGGCCGCGCTTGCTCTTCTCGGCAGGACGCATACCGCGCCCGCCCATCGGTCCCATTGCCATCAGACTCCCTCCTTTTCCAGCTCTGCCGCTGAGAGCTGCGACATGGCGATCTCGCGGTAAACGCTGCAGTTCTTCATCAGCTCGTCGTGCGTGCCGATCCCGGCCACACGGCCCTCGTCCAGCACGACGATGCGGTCGGCATGGCGGATCGTGCCGATGCGCTGCGCCACGATCAGGCAGGTCGTGTCGCTCAGCTCGCGCGCCAGACCGGCGCGGAGGCTGGCATCGGTGCGGTAATCCAGCGCGGAGAACGAATCATCAAAGATGAGGATCTCCGGCTTGCGGGCCAGTGCGCGCGCGATGGAAAGGCGCTGCTTCTGGCCGCCGGAGACGTTTGCGCCCGCCTGTGCGATCGGCGCATCGAGCTTGCCGGGCAGCTTGTCCACAAATTCCGTGGCCTGCGCCAGCGAGAGCGCGCGCTGCACGGACTCGTCGTCCTGCGGGGCGCTGCTTTCGCCGAACAGCACATTGCTGCGCACGTCGCCCGCAAACACAATGGCCCGCTGCGTCACATAACCAATGCGGTCGTAGAGCGCATCGAAGCTGTAGCTGCGGACATCCTGCCCGTCGATGAGCACCTGCCCCTCCGTTGCGTCATAGAAGCGGGCCGCAAGGCTGACAAGCGTCGTTTTGCCGCTGCCGGTCGCGCCGATGAAGGCGATGGTCTCGCCCTTGTTTGCGCGGAAGCTCACATGCTCGAGCACGTCGCCGGACGACGACGGATAGCGGAACGAGACATCGCGGAATTCCACGGTCCCCTGCTCCGGGGCTTCGGTCGTTTTTCCCTCATGCAGGGAGATCGGCGCATCGAGCACCTCGTTGATGCGGACGGCAGAGACCTGCGCCATCGGCAGCAGAACGAGGATCATGACGAGCATCATAAGCGACATGATGATATACGTCGCATAGGTGCCGAACACCACGATGTCGCCGAACGTCGAAATGCGCCCGGCAAGGTCCACCGCAGGAACGCGGTTCACGATGGCCGCGCCGACCCAGTAGATCGTCAGCGACAGGGCGTTCATGGCAAGGCCGACCGCCGGCATCAGCAGCGCCATGGCGCGCTGGTTGAACAGCTGCGTGCGCATGAGAACATCGTTGGCCTTCTCGAACTTGTCCTCCTGGTATTCCTCGGCATTGTAGGCATGGACCACGCTGATGCCGGTCAGGTTTTCCCGGGAAATGAGGTTGATGTTATCCGTCAACTTCTGCACGCGCTTGACCCGCGGCAGAATGACGAGGACGACGATGAGCATCAGGGCCAGCAGCGCCAAAACAAAGCCCGCCGTGATCACAGACAGTGTCCAGCTCTTGTTGACGATCTTGATGACCGCCCACACGGCCATGACAGGGGCCTTGATCATGGTCTGCATGCCCATGGCAACGAACATCTGGATCTGCGTGATATCATTCGTCGTGCGGTTGATGAGGCTCGGCACGGAGAATTCCAGCATCTCCTTCTGACCGAAGTCCGCGACCTTCTGGAACACGCTTTCGCGGATGTGATAGCTGAAGCCCGCCGCGACCTGCGCGTTGAGATAGCCGCAGAGGATGGCCATTACCGCGCTGATGAGCGTGCAGGCCAGCATCTCAAGGCCGGTGTGCAGCACGTCCAAAACGGTACTGCCCGGCGTTTTGATCTGCACGGTCAGATCGCTCATATAATCCGGCAGGCGGAGGTCAAAGTAGATCTGGCCCAGAATAAGTGCAACGCACAGCAGCGCCATGATCCACTGTTTCGCCTTCATTTGTTTGAGTAGTCTAAGCATAACAGGATTTCCTTCCAGAAATTATCTGCCCATGCTGCTGAGCGCCAGCACGATACCGTCCACGCCCAACAGGATGAGATAGAAGCCGATCGTCAGGCTCATGGAAACGGCCGACAGCACGGGGTGCAGCAGCATGAGCGTTGCCAGCACGATGCCGAGGATGTTCAGAACGAGCGAGATCGTATAGTTCACGCGGCCCGCCGTAAGGCGCACCCAGTTCAAGTGCGTCAGGTTGGAGATGCAGTGCGTCAGGAACCACAACGGGAACAGCAGGGTCATGGCCCACTGCCCGGCAGAGGGATAGACCAGCAGCATGAAGCCGCACATCACGCTCAGAATACCACTGACAAGCGCCGTCATCGGGCCGAAGCCCGTATGGCGCTCCACGCGCGCATAAAACACAATGTCCATGATTCCCGTGGCCACGGCAAGCACGCCATAGACCATCACAAAGCTCTCGAGCGCCGCCTCTGGCCAGATAAAGGTCGCAATGCCGAGCAGCACGAGCAGGATGCTGACGATGAGCGCCAGCCAGCCAAAGCCGGAACGGTCACGCATGATGCTCTTCCTCCTTCTGCGCCGCGTGAAGGATCCGCATGAATTCTTCACCGGTGATCGTTTCCTTTTCATACAGCACCTGTGCCAGCTGATCCAGCAGCGCGCGGTGCTCCGTCAGCAGGCTGTGCGCCCGCTCATGCTCCGTGCGGACCAGCTCAACGACCTTGCGGTCGATCTCGCGCTGCGTCTGCTCCGAGCAGCTCATGGACGTATCGCCGCCCAGATACTGATTCCGCGTGGTCTGCATGGCGACCATGTCGAATTCATCCGTCATGCCGTACTGCGCGATCATGGCGCGCGCGATGCGCGTGGCCTGCTCGATGTCGTTCGAAGCGCCGGTCGTGATCTCACCGAACGCGACCTCCTCGGCCGCGCGGCCGCCGGTCAGCGTGGCCAGCTTGGCCAGAAGCTCGCCGCGGGTCATCAGGTTCTTTTCGCCCTGCTCGACCTGCATGGTGTAGCCCAGCGCGCCGGACGTGCGCGGGATGATCGTGATCTTCTGCACGGGCGCGGAGTCCGTCTGCAGGGCCGCCACGAGCGCGTGGCCGATCTCATGATAGGACACGACGCGCTTTTCATGATCCGACAGCACGGCGTTTTTCTTCTGATAACCCGCGATGACGGTCTCGATGCTCTCCTCAAGGTCCGCCTCGGTGACGGTCTTGCGGCCGTCGCGCACGGCGCGCAGCGCGCCCTCGTTGATGATGTTGGCAAGCTCTGCGCCGGAAGCGCCCGCCGCCATACGCGCGATGGTGTGGAAGTCCACATCGTCGCCCACACGGATTTTGCGCGCATGCACGCGCAGGATGGCCTCTCTGCCCTTCAGGTCCGGCAGCTCGACCGGCACACGGCGGTCAAAGCGGCCCGGACGCGTCAGCGCCGGATCGAGTGACTCGGGGCGGTTCGTCGCGGCGAGGATCATCACGCCGTTGTTGCCCTCGAAGCCGTCCATCTCGGTCAGCAGCTGGTTCAGGGTCTGCTCCCGCTCGTCGTTTCCGCCGAACTGACCGTCGCGCTTTTTGCCGATGGCGTCGATCTCGTCGATGAACACGATGCACGGGGCCTTTTCCTTGGCCTGACTGAACAGATCGCGCACCTTTGATGCGCCCATGCCCACGAACATCTCGACGAATTCCGAGCCGGAAATAGAGAAGAACGGTACATTTGCCTCACCCGCGACAGCCTTGGCCAGCATGGTCTTGCCGGTTCCCGGAGGGCCGACGAGCAGGATGCCCTTTGGCATGGAGGCGCCGACGTCCGTATACTTCTTCGGATCGTGCAGATAATCGACGATCTCCGCAAGGCTCTCCTTGGCCTCGTCCTCGCCTGCCACATCGCTGAAGTGGATACCGGCCGTGGACTGCACATAGACCTTGGCGTTGCTCTTACCGAAGGCCATAGCGTTCTTGCCGCCCGCCTGCTCCACAAGCTTCTTGCCCACATAACGGCCAAGCGCTAGGAACAGCAGCAGCGGCACGATGGACGTCAGGAAAAAGCTCAGCAGCGGCGACATCGTCTTCTGCACATCGCGGCTGAACGTCGCGCCGGAGGCATACAGCCGCTCCGTCAGGCCCGGATCGTCCATGATGCCCGTGCAGTAGACGGTCTTACCGCCCTTTTCCGTATAGTAAATTTCGTCGTCGTCGATCTCGACCTTTTCGATCTGCTGGGCCTCGATCTTGCTCATGAACGTGCCGTAGTCGACCTCCTCGATGCTGCGGCGGTTCAGCAGCGGCGTTACGAGCAAATTGAACAGCGCAATGATCAGAAGCACGATGCCGTAGTAATACAGCAGGGGCTTTTTCGGTGATTTGACTTCCTTCATTCTGCAGCACTTCCTTTCCTTTGTTCATCGCGGATGGCCTCGAGCGCCACGAGCAGCGCGTGCCGCACTGCCTGCATGGCAAAGTCCATCGCATATTCCGCAAAGAGGAGCTGCATCTCCTCTCCGCTCTCATCGCCGCGGCGGACCTCGGTCTGCACGCGGCGGACAATTTCGCGGATCTCCTCAAACGCATCGGCGATCTCGCCGACCTGATGCGCGCGGCTGTGGCGCAGGCGCTCTGCCAGCGCATGGGCGCATTGCTCCGTCTCCTCGCGCGTCTGCGCAATGGCGGCATCCAGCTCGGCGCTTTCCATCTGCGCGGCTGACCGCAGCTTTGCATGCACGCCCGCAAGCTGGGCGTCAACCTCCGCCAGCTTTCCCGCCAGCACATCCTGTTCCATGTTCCAGCACTCCTTTCCGTTTGCTTCCGTATTTTACCCCGTCGGCCCGGAAAACGCAATTTACACTTTCGCAGGCCTGTATAGACAAAAAAGCCGAAGTGTAAAGGTTTTTTACACTTCGACTCAGCTGTCAAATCCTTCAATCCTTCAATTTTTCTGGTAGGCGCGTCGCACCGCCCGGCGCAAAGGCGTTCATGCTGGCTGCCATCATCCGGTAGATATCGCGCACGGTCTCGTCGATGTGCGCCGAGTCCTCCTCCGTCCAGCTGCGCATCAGGCCCACCACAGCATTGAGATGGTAGCGCAGCATCAGGCTCATCTGCTCGCGCGTACAGCCCGGCGGGAAATGCCACCGCCGCAGGATGCGCTCGATGAGCGAGTTGAACGACTGCATCACGAGCCGCTCCAGCTCTTCCCGATAGCCGGCGTGCATGGCCTTTTCCACAAACAGACGGGAGCTGAGCGACAGCGTGATCAGGTATTTCAGGCTCTCCTCCGGCGTGCTCTGCATGGAGGCCTCCTGCATGTTGCGCTTCAGGTTTCGCTTCATCATCCACAGCAGCAGATCCGGGATATCCTCAAAATGATAGTAGAACGTCTGTCTTGTGATATGGCATTCGTTCACAATATCCGTCACGGTCAGCTTTTTGCCGTCCCGGCGCAGGAGCAGCCGCCTTGCCGCGGCTGCAATGAGCTCTTTGCGGTCATCCGGCATGCTTTTTCCCTCCCGTGCGGCGGCGCTGCTCCAGCGTTTCGCGCAGCTCGCGCAGATGCTCGTTCAGGGGACGCTCCGAGCGCAGGGGGAAGAAGAAGCTTGCCTTCTGCGCGGAGCGGTCGTGCACGCTGCGGATATGGGCTTTGAGGTTTTCATACTTGACGATGACCTCATTCTCATCTGCGAGCTTCTTGATACGGTGGATGAGCTTCGTGGAGTAGACGACGTCGATGAGGAACACGCCGTAAAACAGGCCGATGACAAAGGAGAACGCCAGATTGCGCGAAAGCCAGTCAATGGCGTGCAGGATACGCGGATGGATCAGAAAATAATACGCCGCGCCGAGAAGGGCCCACGCCAGCGAAAATTTCGGGCAGATGAGACCCTGAATGTTGCCCCACTGCTTGCTGTAGTCCCACAGGCGGACATGGAAGCCTTTGAGGGCGATGAGACCGGCGAAATATTCCGTCACGGTCATGCATACCGCCATGATCAGGAACAGGACCACGCGATTCCAGAACGGGTCGCGGATGATGCTGAACTGCTCCAGCGAGGCGATCAGGTAGAGAAAGCACAGGCCGCAGCCGTACAGCGGCAGATACGGCCCGACGCAGAAGCCGGGATTGATCCACTTCCGCTCCGGGTTCGCCGAGGAAAAGAAGCGGCGGAACACCAGCTCCAGCACCCAGCCCAGCGTTGCACCGATGAAAAACAGGAAGGCAAGCGTCAGAAAAATATTCATGGTTCCTCCATGCGCCACGCGCTCGGTTTCGTCGACATCATTATATTCTGTTTTCGTCCGAAACGCAAGGGGTGATGATTCAGCTTGTCAAAAAGTCCCTCTGGGGCTTTTTTTCCAAGCTGCTTCCAGAATTGCAAAATATAATTTTGCTGTATCTTATTTTGCAATTCTGCCGCTGCGGCGGGTTATGGAACGTGAAAGGACACCCTGACGGTTTCCTTTCACACTATTCTTCCCTCCGAAACTTTTGGCCTGGCAGATTTTTTGACAGTCTGGATTCCCGTGTAATGTTAACGCAATTTGCAGCCGCTCCGCCGCGCTCCAGATCAGGCGGCTCAGGCCGCAGCATACGAGCGCAGGCAGCAGCAGAAGGCCGGCAAGCGCCGCGCCCGTCCAGAAAACAGCGGCAGCGGCCGCCGTACGCAGCCTGCCTGTTCCTGTTTTGCGCATGGTCCCACCTCCGCAGAAGGATATATGCGCGCCGGACGCAGAAAAGAACCGCACCGCATTGACAAATCTCCGATTCCGGGATATACTAAAGGTCAGAAAGGAGGCGTTCACAATGGATAACGAAAACATCAAGAAGGAATGGAAGAAAGCCGGTTCCGATCTGGGTCACGCCTTCGCAGGTCTGGGCAAGATGCTCATCCGCACGGCCAAGGTCGGCATGGAAAAGGCCGATGAGTGGGCCAATAGCGACGATTCTCCCAAGGAGGAAAAAAAGCCCGAGGGGCAGGAATAATTCCGCACAAAAATATGCCGGGCGATCCCGCATGGCGAGATCGCCCGGTTTTTCTGTTTATTCCGATTCCGCCTGCGGCTCCTCCGTGAATTCCGCAAACGCGCGGCCGAATTCCTCGGCGGCAAAGGCCCGCACCCGGACGCAGTAGTCCCCATAGGCCGCAAGCAGCCGCTCGGCCTTTGGGGAAAGCTCCGCGCCGCCGCCGTGCCGCCCGCCCGTCACCGAGACAAGCAGTGGGAAGCCCAGCTCGCGCTCCGCCTGCTTTACGATGGTCCACGCCTTGGAATAGGCCATGCCCATGGTCATGGCCGCGCCCCGCAGGGAATGCGCCTCACGCACATGGCGCAGGAGCTCCGCAACACCGGGGCCGAAGCATTTTGTTTCCCGAAAGATCCGGATGCTGATAACCGGCCTTAATTTCTCATTCATAGATTTAGTATACCACACCGGGCGGGCCGCGTCAAGCGCGGCGGAGTTGACGAATCGGGCAGAATGTGTTATAGTCAGTGGCAAAGAGATCACAAGGAGCCGTGTCCTGTTATGCTATTTTCCGAAGCGCTGGAAATTCGCCCCGGCCTGACTGCCGTCATGGGCAGCGGCGGCAAGACCTCCCTCGTCTGCCGTCTGGCGGACGAGCTTTCCGCCGCGCGCGTCATCATCGCGACCTCGACGCATATGCGGCAGGTCCCTGCCCTGCAGACGCGCGTCTGCGCCGTTGCGCCCGGCACGCCCGCCATCGTGGGAACACCGTGCGGCGACGGCAAATTCGGCCCGCCGGAGCAGAGCTGGGCCGAGCTCTGCGCGCTCGCCGACTATGTGCTCGTGGAGGCCGACGGCTCCCGCGGGCTGCCGCTCAAGGCCCACCTGCCCCATGAGCCGGTCCTGCCGCAGGAGGCCGGGCAGGTCATCGCCGTGCTCGGGCTGACGGGGCTTGGCCGCCCTATTGCAGAGGCTGCGCACCGGCCGGAGCGCTATGCCGGGCTGGCTGGCTGTGCACCGGAGGATATCGCCACACCGGAGCGCGCCGCACGCGTGCTCGAGGCCGAGGCGCTCCACACGCGGGTGCTGCTCAATCAGGCCGATGCCGCCGACGGCACGGCCCTGCTGGCCCGTCTGCACTGCCCGGCCGTCCTTGCCAGCCTACGAAAAGGAGAGATCGTATCATGCTCGTTCTGATCCGCGGCGCCGGAGACCTCGCCTCCGGCATTGCGCTGCGTCTGCACCACGCCCATCTATCCGTCGTCATGACGGATCTTCCGCAGCCGACCGCCATCCGGCGGACCGTCTGCTTCTCGCAGGCCATCGTCTACGGCAGCATGACGGTCGAGGACGTCACGGCCCGCTTCTGCGCCGCACCGGAGAACGCCGCCGTCATCCTGGCCGCGGGAGAGCTCCCCGTTCTGGCCGATCCGGAGGCGAAGTGCCGCACGGCCCTGCGCCCGGATGTCGTCGTCGACGCCATTCTGGCCAAGAAGAATCTCGGCACGCGCATCACGGACGCGCCCTGCGTCATCGGCGTCGGTCCCGGCTTCACGGCAGGTAAGGACTGCCATGCCGCCGTGGAGACCATGCGCGGCCACACGCTCGGCCGGGCGCTGTATCACGGCTCTCCCCTACCGAACACGAACATTCCCGGCCTCATCGGCGGCTTTGCCGGAGAGCGCGTGCTGCGCGCCCCGGCGGACGGCATTTTTGTGCAGAAGCTTGAGATCGGCGCATCTGTCCGCACGGGCGACATAGCCGGTACGGTAAACGGCGTGCCCATGCTCTGCCAGATCGACGGCATGCTGCGCGGCATCCTGCCGGACGGCACCCCCGTCACGCGCGGCATGAAGTCCGGCGATGTCGACCCGCGCGGAAAGCGCGAATACTGCGACCTTGTCTCGGACAAGGCGCTTGCCATCGGCGGCGGCGTTCTGGAAGCGATCCTTTCGCTCACCGGAGCGCTCCGCGCCTGAGGGAGGCCGTTATGGAAAGCCGCGGAAGACGCGTTCACTCCATTGAAAAGGCCATTCGCCTGCTGGACTGCTTCTGGGAAGCGGACAGTCCCCTCTCGCTGCACGAGCTGGAGCAACGGACCGGCTGGGCCAAGAGCACGATCCACGGACTGCTTGCCACCATGCTGGACTCCGCCGTCGTGGAGCAGAATCCGACCGACGGGAAATACCGCCTCGGCTATCATCTTTTTGAGCTGGGCAGCGCCGTCCGGCAGGGCTGGAGCGTTCCGGAGCTCTGCCGCCCCCATCTGCGCGCTATGGCCGCAGGCCTCGGCGAGTCGGTCCATCTGGCCCGCCTGTCCGGCGACGAGCTCATCCTCGTCGCCTGCGAAGCCCCGCAGCGCGGCTTCCACATGACCTCGGAGACGGGCACGCGCCTGCCGGTGCACGCCAGCTCGCAGGGCAAGGCCATTCTGTCCGCCATGCCGGTCTATGAGGCCGAGGCGCTGCTGCGCAGGCGGCCGCTGCAGGTCTGCACACCGCACACCGTGACGGCCCCGGAGCAGCTTCTGGCGCAGCTCCCCGCCATTCGCCGCGGCGGCTATGCCGAGGAGCACGAGGAATACCGGCTGGGCCTGAAATCCGTGGCCGCGCCCATCTACGAGGGTGACGGGCCATGCCGCTATGCCATCGGCGTCATCTGCATTGCCGGAACACCGGCTGCAGAATTTGCCTCCATGCGAGCCGCCGTGATGGAAACGGCGCAGAATCTCTCCGCCCTGCTGGGCCATCGCGCCCCGGGCGGTATATAAGAGGGGGATCCTATGCAGTATGAAACAACAACGCCGCAGCAGGACGGCTTTTCCATGCCCGCGGAGTTCTCTCCGCATCAGGGCTGCATTCTGATCTGGCCGGAGCGCCCCGGCTCGTGGAAAAACGGCGCAGCCGCCGCACGCAAAGCGTTCCGCAGCGTTATCGCCGCCATTGCCGAGAGTGAGACGGTCTATGTCGCCGTGAATCCGCACTCGCGCCCCTCGGCCGAACGGATGCTCGCCGGAATGGCCAACGTCCGCCTGCTGGACCTTGATAGCGACGATGCCTGGGCGCGCGACGTTGCCCCGACATTTGTCCGCCGGGCCGCCGACGGCGCGGTGCGCGGCGTCAACTGGCGCTTCAACGCCTGGGGCGGCGAGGTCGACGGCCTGTACGCCCACTGGGAGAAGGACGATGCCTTTGCGGGCGGCCTGTTGGATACGCTCGGCTTCCGCGGCTATGATGCCGCGCCGTTCGTGATGGAGGGCGGCGCCGTCCACAGCGACGGCGAGGGCACGCTGCTCGTCACGGAGGCCTGCCTTCTGAGTGCCGGGCGCAATCCGCAGCTCACGAAGGACGAGATCGCCGCGGCGCTCTGCCGCATGCTCGGCGCGAAAAAGATCCTCTGGCTGCCGCGCGGCATCGACGGCGACGAGACGAACGAGCACGTCGACAACGTCTGCGCCTTTGTGCGGCCGGGTGAGGTCGTGCTCGCGTGGACGGACGATCCCACAGACCCGCAGTATGCCTGCTCGCAGGCCTGCCTGCATTATCTGGAGGGCGAGACGGACGCGCAGGGCCGCCGCATCCGCGTGCATAAGCTGCCCATCCCCCGCGTGCCGGTCCTTGTCACGCAGGAAGACCTCGAGGGCTATACGTTTGAAGACGGCGAGGACGTCCGCGAGGCCGGCGAACGGCTGGCCGCATCCTATGTGAACTACTACTGCGCAAACGGAGCCATTGTGCTGCCCGCATTCGGCGGTGAAAACGCCGCGTCGGACGCGCAGGCCGCGGCCATTCTGGCCGGACTGTTCCCGGAGCGCCGCATCATCCCTGTCTATGCCCGCGAGATCCTGACGGGCGGCGGCAACATTCACTGCATCACGCAGCAGATCCCGGAAGGAGCGAAATTATGAGAAATATCACCGTGGCAGCCATCCAGATGCGCTGCGTCCCCGATCCCGCCGAAAATCTGCGCACGGCCGAGCGCCTCGTGCGGCAGGCCGCCGGGCAGGGTGCGCAGGTCGTCCTGCTGCCGGAGCTGTTTGAGCGGGAGTATTTCTGCCAGCAGCGCCGCTACGATTTTTACGCCTATGCCACGCCGACGGACGAAAATCCCGCCGTGCAGATGGGAATCCGTCTGGCGCGGGAGCTGCACATTGTGCTGCCCATCAGCTTCTTTGAGCGCGACTGCAACAATTTCTACAACACCGTTGCCTGCATCGACGCGGACGGCACGCTGCTCGGGACGTACCGCAAGACGCACATTCCCGACGACCATTATTATCAGGAAAAGTTCTATTTCACGCCCGGCGACACCGGCTTCCGCGTGTTCCGGACGAAATTTGGCTGCATCGGCGTCGGCATCTGCTGGGATCAGTGGTTCCCGGAGACGGCACGGTCCATGGCCCTGCTCGGGGCGGAACTGCTGCTCTATCCCACGGCCATCGGCTCGGAGCCGATCTTGGAATGCGACTCCATGCCGCACTGGCAGCGCTGCATGCAGGGCCACGCCGCGGCGAATCTCATGCCCGTCATTGCGGCCAACCGCATCGGCACGGAGGCCGTGCTCCCCTGCCCCGAAAACGGCGGCCAGCGCTCGGAGCTGTGCTTCTACGGCTCGTCGTTCCTGACGGATGAGACCGGCGCGCTGCTGCAGTGCGCCCCGCGCGATGCGGAGGCCGCGCTGCTGCAGACCTATGACCTCGACGCGCTGCTCGATAGCCGCAGCTCATGGGGCCTGTTCCGTGACCGCCGCCCGGAATATTACGGCGCCATCACCCACCGCGCGCAGGATAGTCTGAAATAAAGTTATGACCTCCGGCTTCGCCGGAGGTCGTTGCTTTATCTAGGGAAGCTCTGATTCAATCATCAAGAGCAGATGGTGAGAGATTTTTGGGCAAGTCGAGGTATGGAAAACGCAGGAATACTTTGTGTACCCGCAAGGGGCATGCCGCATCCGTAAGGCGGCAAAGCCGCCAACGGCTGCGCAATATTTCAAGTTTTTCATACCGATGGATTGACGAAAAAGATCCGCCATCCGCCGCAGATGATTGATTCAGAGTTTCCCATACTTATTTTCTGCGCAGATACTGCGCCACAGTGTCCGGCTCCGGGAAGAGGGAGGCCTGATGGATGTTGACCCATTCGAGCTGCTGCACAATGGCCGCCTTGCAGCCTGCCGGGATCCGCAGCTCCTTGAGCACATACTTGCGGAGCTTCCGGTCACTGTCCGCCTCGTCCGTGTCGAGGCCCGACAGCAGGAACGCGCCGTCCTGCCGGAGGATGCGTGGGTTGTCCTGATTACTCTGAACAAAGACAGGACGCAGCAAATCAAATGGGCGAATATCGCGCGTGAAAGCGTTGTTCTCCTTCTGGATATCATAATACAGCCGCTCGAGGACAGCGTCGTCATATTTCTGGTTGCTCTTCTGCGGGAATTTGCCCGGCCGGAGCATGTAGCGGTACGACAGAGCCTCGAGATGGCGCTGATCCGCATGGCTCAGCTCCGGCAGATGGGACAGCATCTGCACACGGTCACTGGAGGCATAGGCCACATCTGCGGCCTCCACACAGAACACGATGACCTTGCCGTCGCAGTCAGGCTCCGCTGCGCAGGCAAAATACAGGGCAACGAGCGGATTTGCCGTGATATCGAGCAGGCGCGTCGGCGCGCCGTAGTGCTGCATGTACGTCAGCTTTTCCAGATAGCGGCGGCCCGCGAACGGAGCCGGGCAGCGCACCTGCAGCTCATGGAAATAGAAGTCCTCCGGCTTTTCCCCGGTGCGATAGACACCGGGTGCGAGCAGGTAGCGCTCATTTGCCGCGCCGCGGTAGAAGAAGCGCAGCCGCTCACGGGAAAGCGCCTGCTCTGCGCTGTCCGCCTCCGGGAAGCAGGCGTCATAGAACGCCGCGGAATAGGCCCGGCTTCTGGCCGCCGCCAGCCCGGCAGCGTCGCCGCCCTCGAACAGTCGGATCTGCTCCCCGGCATCCGGCTCCCGCAGCGCCTCGGTCAGGCCCTCCCGGTCCGGCGTCGCATCGGCGGCGAGCCGTTTCCGGAAGCCCTCCAGCTCCGCATTCTCCGGGAAAAACGCCTGCAGAAATTCCTGCAAATTCTGACATTCCTTCATGAAAACGCGCCCTCTTTCTCTCTGATTTGCGCGGGGAATGGGCCTCAGTCGCCCAGGGGGATCTTCGTATCGGGGTCCGGGCCGAGCGTACCGTGCTCGGGAATGGTGCAGTAGGAAACGGGTTTTCCGTCCTCAAATGTGATCTGGTAGCCGTGGCCGGGGTCCGGCGTCCAGACAAAGCGGTGCGGCATACCGGGGAACCAACGGTACATCAGCCCGCCGATCACACCGCCGTGTGCGACGATGACCGTGTCCTTCCCCTGCGCCAGAATGGGGGCAAGCGCCTGCAGCGCGCGGTCCGTCAGGCCGTTCCAGCTCTCGCCGCCGGGGCAGACGTTGTTTTCATAATCGCCGCTGCACCACGCGCGGAAGGCCGGGTCGTCCTTCAGGTCCGCGTAGGTCTTTCCTTCGAATTCGCCGAAGCGCATCTCCTGCATGCCGGGGAGCGTGCCGTGCGGCCGGTCGCCGTACAGGGCGGCAAACGTCTGCTCCGTGCGGGTCATGCCGCTGGTAAAATACTGCTCCGCCTCCGGATAGCCGCCGCCGTCGCGCAGCGCGTGCAGGGCCTCGATGCCATCAGGCAGCAGCGGCAGGTCCATCGCGCCATAATAAAGCCTGCGGATGTTGCCCTCCGTCAGGCCATGCCGAATCAGGGTCAATTTCACTTTAACCGTTCCTCCAGTCCGCAAAATATCCGGCTGACGTGCTCCGCTCGGGCCGCAAGGCCCTGCAGCACCGCGCCGTGCACCTCGCGCCAGCGGCGCTCCGCCGCATCGAGCGGCACGACACCGGAGCCGATCTCGCGTGAAATGACAAATGCATCCCGTGTCAGCGGCAGCAGGCGGTCCAGTACCTGCTGCGCCGTCTCGCCGCGGTCGGAAGCCGCGCGCGTCAGCGCTTCAAGATGGCGGCAGCAGCGCACGGGCGCTTCGGGCCAGCCATCCTTCAGGTCGAACACCGGTCCGACCATACCATGCGACGCCGCCCAGGTGAGCTTTCCCTGCCACGCGCCGCCCAAGATCAGGATCATTTTCTTACCTCACAAGACATAAGACCGCGGCCCCGGCCAGCTCGCCGAGCGTCAGACCGAAGCCGGAAATATCGCCGGACATGCCGTCCAGCTGCCGGAAGCCGCGCCAGACGGCAAGGCAGTAGCCCGCCGCCGCCGCAAGCGGCGCAAGCCCGGCCGCCCCGCAGAGCACAGGCGGCACAACGCAGGCCGCCAGCAGGCACACGAGCGGGAACACGAGCTGCAGGCCCGTTCCGCGCTGCATGGCGGCATACTGGCTCGTGCCCATCGGGCGCAGGCGCTGCACGGCAACGGAAGCGCAGGCGCGGCTCGCCACGGGGATCGCTCCGAGCGGCAGCAGGCGCAGCCACGGCGCACCCGCAAACAGCGCGCACTGGCCCGCGGCCAGCAGGACCATGCAGATAACGGCGAAGGCGCCGCAGTGCGAATCCTTCAGAATTTTCTGCCGCGTGGTAAGGTTGCGGCGCGACAGCAGGGCATCGCAGACGTCCATATAGCCGTCGAGATGCAAAAAGCCCGTGACGAGCCACGGAGCAGCGGCCAGCAGCACCGCCCGCAGCGGCGCAGGGCAGCCGAGGCGCTGCAGCAGCCATGCCATCGCCGCCCACACGAGCCCGACTACGCCGCCCGTGAGCGGCAGGCAGGCGACCATGTGCGGCCGCGCCTTCTCGTCCCAGATGCGGCACGGGCACGGAATGGCCAGAAACATGCCCCATGACATCATAAAGCCCGTGAACCAGCGCTTCACGGCAATTCCCCCTTCCAAAGATGCGGCAGTCCGGCCGTGACCTCGCAGACCGTGTCGAATTCCGCCGCTAGCGTGCGGCAGACGCACGCAAGGCCGCTGCGGTAGCGCTCCGTCCATTCGTCATAGGCCGCACCGTCGCGGAAAATATCGTCGCAGACGCAGACCAGATGCGCAGCACGGCAGCTGAGCGCCAGCAGCTCCTGCGCTGCCCGCTCCGGGGCGGCGGCATCCGGCTGCGCGCCGGAGAACATCTCGTTTGCAAGCAAAGCCGTCACGCTGTCAAACAGCACGCAAGCCCTCTCCGGCAGTGCGGCGCGCTCCAGCGACCGGCCGCACTCGACCGTGCTGAAGCCCCAGCCCGCGCGCTCGTCCAGATGGCGGGCGATGCGGGCGCGGTCCTCGCCGTCCACCGGCTCCATCGTCGCCCAGTAGATCATGGGTGCACCAGCGGCAAGCCGGACGCAAAGCCGCTGCGCAAGGCCGCTTTTTCCGCTTTTGCTGCCGCCGACCAGTAAAATTTTCATGGCGTGTCCACGCGGAACGCATCCGGCGTGCGGATGGACTCCAGATAATCGTCGTTGATGGCAGCCTCCGCAAACGTCGCCATGCCATTCATGACGGCGCAGGCGGCCTTCAACACCTGAAAGGCCAGCGGACAGCCGCTCCCCTCGCCCAGCCGCATGCCGAGCTGCAGGAAGGGCGCAAGGCCCAGCTCCTCCGCAGCGCGGCGGTAGCCCGGCTCCTTTGAGGCATGGGACAGGAAGATCGCATCCCGCGCGGCCGGGCACAGGCGCACGGCGCACAGGGCTGCGACCACGGAGATGAGCCCGTCGGCTACGGCCGGGACATGCGCTGCGGCAAGGCCGAGGAACGCGCCCGTCATGGCCGCAAGGTCCAGACCGCCGACGGCGGACAACACGCCGACGGGGTCTGCCGGGTCCGGCCGGTGCAGCGTGAGCGCACGCCGGATCACGTCCTTTTTCTTCCGGAAGGCATCGTCCGTCAGGCCCGCGCCGCGGCCGGTCAGCTCCTCCGGCGCAAGGCCGGTCAGCGCCGCCAGAACGGCGGCCGACGTCGTGGTATTGCCGATGCCCATCTCGCCGATGCCGACGGCCTGCATACCGTCCTGCGCGGCGCGCTGCGCCTGCTCCATGCCGACGGAAATGGCCGTCAGCGCCTGCTCCCGCGTCATGGCGGGCTCCCGCGCGATATCGCCGGTGGAGCGGCGGATCTTCCGATCCACGATCTCCGGGCAGCGGACATCCGCGTCGATGCCGACGTCCGTCACGACGACGGAATCGCCAAAGGCCGCCGCCAGGGCGGACATGCCCGTGATATGCCGTGTCATATTGATAGACTGACTGAGCGTGACCGAGACCGGCGTTGCCGAAACGCCCTCGGCCGTAACGCCGTTATCCGCCGCGAACACGAGCACACGGCAGCGGTCGATCCGATTTTTCACCCGGCCGGTCAGTCCTGCCAGCCGGATGGAGATATCCTCCAGCGCGCCGAGACTGCCCGGCGGCTTGGCCAGCTCCGCCTGACGGCGGGCGGCAGCGTCCATCGCGGCGCGGTCCGCCGGGCGGATGGAGCGCAGAAAGGTCTGAAATTCCTGCTCTGTCATGGTTCCTCCAGATAGCCCCGCGCGCAAAGCCAGCGCAGCGAGGGCTCACAGTTCTGATTTTCGATCGTATAATCCGCCGCCGGGCACTGCTCCGCCAGTGCGGCAAGGATATCCGGCATCGGGATCATGCCCTGCCCGAGCGCGTCGTGCAGGTCCCAGTCGCCGTCGTTGTTGTGCAGGTGCACATGGCGCATCCACGGGGCCATCGGCGCGATCCAGTCCAGAGGCGGCGTTTCGCTCACGCGGGTATTGGCATGGCCGACATCGAGGCACAGGCCGAAGCGCGGGTCATCGACGCCCGCTGCGATCTGCACGAGTATGTCCGGCCCCGGCTCCATCACGTTTTCCAGCGCAAGGCAGAGGCCGTCCGGGGCGTCCCGCAGAAATTCCCGCCAGAATTCGACGGACCGGGCCGTGAACCACTCCGGGAAATAGACGAGCGGGATATAGCCGCTGTGCACCACAATGCGCCGGATGCCGAGCGCCAGCGCCGCCTGCACGGTCTGCCGGAAGCGCAGCATGACGACCTCGCGCACGCGCGGGTCGATGGCGCAGGGCGACAGCTCCGCAAACGGCGCATGCAGCCAGAGAGAGCCGATCCCGCTGCAGCGCGCCCGCGCAGCCTCCATGGCCGCAGGTTCTTCCAATTTCCGCGCCTCGCAGAAATCCGTCAGCTCCAGCCCAAGGCCCCATTTCCGGGCCAGCGAAGCCGCATTTTCATCCATCCCGGAGAGAAACAGCTTTCCGCTTAAAGCCTGCATGCCTTCCCCTCACTTTCAAAGCCGCACCGCACATTTTTTCAAAGCCGCACCGCACGATTCAGCAAGAGCATTCGGCGAGAGATTTTTTGTCGAGACGAGGTTTGAAAAGTGCAGATGTACTTTGTGTACCCGCAAGGGGCATGCCGCATCCGTAAGGCGGCAAAGCCGCCAACGGCTGCGCAATACCTCAAACTTTTCGAACCGATGGATCGGCGAAGAATATCCGCCGAAGGCCGAAGCTGCAATTGTGCGGTGTTGCTCAAATATGATATCACAAAAAGCGGCGGATGCCAACATCAATCTCGATGCGGCATCCGCCATTTTCGCAGCATTCCCGCACCGCCGCAGAGCGGTACGGGAGCGCCATAATCCAGCTTGTCAAAAAAGTCTCTTTGGACTTTTCCGCCAAGCTGCTTTCAGAATTGCAAAATCAAATTTTGCAGTATGATTTTGCAATTCTGCCGCTGCGGCGGGTGATTGAACGTGAAAGGACACCCTGACGGTTTCCTTTCACACGGTCCTTCCCTCCGTAATTTTCGGCCGGGCAGATTTTTTGACAGCCTGCGCCAAGTCTTACTTGCGGAGAGCGGCGAAGCGCATCAGCAGCGTTGCGACCTCTGCGCGGGTCGCCGTGCCCTGCGGCTCGAGGCGGCCGTTGTCCATACCACGCAGCAGGCCGACGGCGACTGCCCAGCGCACCGCTGCGAGCGCATAGGAGCTGACCTGCATCCCATCGGAGAACTGCGACAGATCATCGCGTGCGCCGGTGACAGCGCCGGTCTTTTCCGCATAACGGACGACCATCGTGGCCATCTGCTCGCGGGTCACCGGGGACTCGGGGTCGAACGCCGTGGCGGACACGCCGTTGATCACGCCGGCCGCGTAGGCCCAGCGGACTGCATCGGCATACCAGGCATCGGCAGCAACATCCGCAAACGGGAGCGCCGCGGAGCTTGCCGGGCTGCCTGCCACGCGCCAGAGCACCATGGCGAACATCGCGCGGCTCATCTGACCGTTCGGGCGGAACGTACCGTCCTCAAAGCCGATGAACAGATGGTTCGTGATGGCATAGTCCGTGCTGAGGTGATACCACTGCGCGGGATCAAGATCCGGGAAGGCGCGGCTCGGGCAGTTCGCACCGCCGTCGCACACCGGGGCCTTGCCCGTCACCGTGACGACACACTGGCTGTAGGTGTGGTTGCTGTCGCCCGTCGTGAGGACGTAGACACCCTCGGCGTCAAAGTGCCAGGCAAACGTGCCGTCCGCGGCCGTCCTGCCGAGCAGCTCGCCGCCGCAGAAGATCTGCACTCCCTCTGCCGGAGCAACGCCGGCGCTCATCTGGTATACCGTAGCCGTGAACGTCTCGCCCACCGCAGCGGAGAGCGCGGTCTCGTGGAACCAGACGTTGTACTTATAGCCGTAGTAGCTGTCGGAGTCGGCCGTCGACTCATTGGCGAACACGCCGTAGATGCCGCCGGCCGTGACGGGGACCGTCAGCGGGGAGGACGTATCATACGCGCCGTTCACGAAGTAATACTGGCCCCAGTATGCCACTGCCGCATTGGCCGCGTTGAAGTCTTCCGGGCCAGTCAGGCTGCCGATGTAGCCATATTCGCTGACCGTGAGGACATAGTCCTCGCCGAAGCCCTGCTGCAGCGCCTCTGCGACCGTGCTGGAGGAAGAGACCTCCAGCGTGCGGTCGATCGCGCCGATGCCGTTCACGCCCGTCAGGCGGACCGTGACCGTCGCCTTGAAGGGCTTCTCCGTCACATGGACGCGGCACTGGCTGTAGGTGTGCAGCTCGTCGCCGGTCGTGAGCACATAGTCGCCCGCATGCTCAAAGCGGCAGAGGACCTTGCCGTTCTCATCGCTGACGCCCATCACATTGCCGTCTGCGTAGACCTTGACGCCTGCCTGCGGCACTGCGGTATTGCCCTGCATCTGGCAGACCGTGACGTCAAAGCCCGTCTCGGCCTCGACGGTAACGCTGCGCTCGTGGATCCAGACATTGTACTTGTAGCCGTAGTTTTCGCCGGTCGTGTTCTTCTCGTTGGCGAAGATACCGTAGACTGCGCCGTCCGTAACGGGGACCGTCAGCGGAGAGGACGTGTCATACGCGCCGTCGATGTAGTAATACTGACCCCAGAACTCAACGCCCGCATTGGCGGCGTTGAAATCGTCCGGGCCGGTCAGACTGCCGATGTAGCCATAGCCGCTGACCGTGAGCGTGTAGTCCTCGCCAAGGCCCTCCTGCAGAGCCTCTGCCACGGTCTTATCCGACGTCGTGTCGAACGTGCGGTCCACTGCGCCGACGCCGTTCACGCCGGTCAGCACGACCGTGACCGTCGTCCTGACGGGAGGCTGGTCGCCGCCCGGGTTCGGACCGTCCGTGCCGAGGACCGTCATGGTGGCGGAGACCTTCTGACCGGTCAGCTTGGAGAAGTAGTCGTCATACCATGCACCGGACGTAATCTTCTTGACATACTTGGCAAAGACGGCATGCTCCAGCACGCTCTCAACGGTGACGGACGTGTTGTACTTCGGCTGCGTCAGCACCAGATTCTCATGGGCAATGACGGCCGGATTGCTGGACTTGAACTTGTTATACTGCTCCTGACCGCCGACGGAGGAATAATCTGCCTGATCTCCGGCCACGATGCCAGCACCATGCGCGTCGCGGTAGTCATACAGCCACGTCAGGCCGCCGTTCTCGCCCGCAACGGCCTCGCGGAAGGCGTGCAGGCTCTTCGTCACGGCGTACTGCGACTCGTTCGCTCCGTCGTTCAGGCCGTCCCAGTAGTGAGCCTTGACCTGCTCCATGAGGTTCAGCGCATCGTCAAGCTCCGCCTTTGTCAGCGGCAGGACCTTGAGGGCGATCTGCTTCTGCACGGAGACGTCCTTTGTCTTGTGCTGCATGGTGACGGTCAGCGTCACCTCCGCCGCGGCCTCGCCGGGCATCGGGCGGTAGATATTGGCGCGGTAGGCGTTGATCTCGGCCACATCCGGATTGCCCGAAGTGACGATGAACTTATAATCGTCATAGTTCTCGATGCCGGTAGCGCGTGCCGTGAGGAGCTGGATGTCGCCGTTCACGGCCTCGGGGTCGATGACCTCGCCGGTCACAACATAGGTCAGCTTCGTGACGAGATAGTTCTCGTCAAGCTCCTTCTGCATCTGCTGACGCAGCGGCTCGAGATCCTCGGCCGGGAGCGTCAGACGGAAGCCCTCGGCCTGCAGCGAGCTCTTGTTGAGCTGGAACGTCAGGGTCGGATAGAGATGGACCTTCGTGTCAACGCTCGGGCGTGTGACGCGGCCCGTCAGGACTTCGCCCGCCGTGCTGCCCTCGATGGAGATCAGCTCGGAATCGGATGTCCAGGCGAACGTGACGAACGGATAAGCGCCGGTACGCTGCGGGAGCTGCAGGTCGGAGATAATCTCCGCTTCGCTCTCATTCTGATTGCGGATGGTAGCGAACGTAACGGAGTCCGCCGCCTTTTCGAGGTAATCCCGGACGATGTCCAGATCCCAGTTCAGGATGACCATCGCCGTGATATCCGCGCTGCTCTCGCCGCGCGTAAGCGTCAGCTCCACGCCGGAGACGCGGGCAAAGTGCGCCGCAATGCCCAGCGTTGCGGGGTCCGCGTTGAAATAGGTGATCTTGCCGTCGGCCGCGATGCCGGTCGTCTGCGCCACATCCATCGGATAATCGAGCGCGCCGGGGTCCTTCACGGTGACGGTGATGCCGTCAAGGTTATTTCTGCTCAGATAGTTTTCCACATAGGTGCAGAGGTTCGTATCCGTACCGGGGACCGGGTTCAGCGTGGACTTGCTGTCCAGCAGGGACTTGGCCGCCGTGACGAGCTCGTCGTTCTGCGCCTTCAGGGACTTCACCGTGATGAGGAAGGTCTTCGTGCCGGTCTCGCCGCCATAGGCCAGCGTTGCCGTCAGCTTCACATAGACCGTTCCCGTGGACGGGAGCGTCACAACGCCCTCCGGCGTGATGACCGCGCCGTTCGAGCTGGCCCAGGTGATCGTGCCGTCAAAGCCCTCGACCGTCGAAGCGAGCGCCAGCGTGCAGTTCTCGGTGACGAGCGTCGGCTCGACCGTGAGCTTTTCCGCCGCGCGCGCAATGGCCTCGGCCGCCGCCGTGTTGACCACATGCGTGCCGCCCTGCCATGCCAGCAGCGGATAGCCGCCGTTGCGGCCGTCATCCTGGCGGAAGACCTCATTGCCGAGCGCGAGAACGAAGGCAGTCTCCTTCATCTCCGCGGCGGTCTTGGCCGTCGCTTCGACATTGACGCCGTCCTTCGTGTTGCCGGTCGCAGCAGAGGCGGAGCCTTCGAGATAATAGCTGTTCCGAATTTCGGCCGCATATTCGCCGACGAGCGCGCCGCAGGAAGCGCCCTTGACGCTGCCGGTGTTATAGCAGTTCGTGACCGTGGGGTCCGTGCCGCCGGTGTGCTTGCCCGCGATGCCGCCGACGCAGGTCGCGCCGGTAACGGAGCCGGTATTGTAGCAGTTCAGAATCTGCACGCTGCCGTTTTCGGTGTAGCCGACGATGCCGCCGACATAGCCGCGGTTGTTGCTGCCGCCGTTGATCGCGCCGGTGTTATAGCAGCCCGTGATGGGCGCGTAGCTTGCGCCGACGATGCCGCCGACCTTCGCGTCGGAATAGGCGCTGCTCAGCGTGCAGGTCACGCTGCCCTCGTTGCCGCAGTTCACGATCGCACCGCTGGCATAGACGCGCGCGGCGATGCCGCCTGTCACGCCGCCGTAGGAGGCCGCATTCGTGATGTTCACGCGGCTGACGCAGCCCTCGATACGGCCGTAGCTCTGGTTGGCGAAGGCGCCGATCGCGCCGTCGCCCTCGATCGTGCCGACAAGCGTGACATTCTTGATCACGCCGTCTGCCCCGAGGTAGCCGCACAGGCCCATCGCAGATTCGTAGGTATCGTCATTATCGCAGCTGTAATAGCCGCTGATCGTCTTGCCGTTGCCGTCAAAGATGCCGCTGTACTGCAAGTTGTACTTGCCAAAGCCGCCCCAGCGGTTGGCCTTCGGAGCCTCCGTGCTGTTGAGCACGAGGTTCACCATGATGCGGGCGTTGATCGTCGTCTCACCGCCGTTGACCTTCGCGGCAAACCACGCCAGCTCCTCAGGCGTCTTGATGAGGTACCACGTCACGCCGTTTTCGGTCTTCGTCTCCGGCGCGGTATCGGAGGCCTTGCCCGTCCAGACATTGCTGCCCTCCTCGAGTCTGACCGTAACAGTCAGATCCTTGCCCGCGACCGTGAAGGAACCGGCCACATTCAGATAGCCGTCCAGCATGACGGCATAGGAATAGGTGCCGTCCGGCAGGCTGTAGACGCCGTTCACCGCCGTCTGCTCGCCGCCCTCGGCATGCGTCACGGTAATGTCCGCGCCGCTCAGCGCGCTGCCGTCGTCCGCCTTCACGGTGGCAATGCGCACACTATGGCGCGCCGCCTGCTGCAGCGTGACATGCAGGCTATCGTTTTCGCCCGTGACCGTCAGGCTGCCCGACGCGGTCTCGTAGCCGAACAGGCTCGCCTCATAGGTGTAGCTGCCCTTCGGCAGGCGCCAAGCGCCGTTCACGGCGCTCCACTGCTTGCCATCGGCATCGCGAAGAACGAGCTTTGCCTCGGCCGGGGTCAGCGTCACGCTGACGGGATAGGTGCGGACCGAGAGGGTGACCGTGATGGTGCGGCCTGCGCCGTCGACCGTAAAGCTGCCGGTCACATCGTCGCACTCATCGCGCGTGACAAGATAGGTATAGCTGCCGGAGACAAGGCGATAGGTGCCGTCCTCCTCCGGGGTCTGCTCCACGTTCTGCGCATCGTAGACATGGACGGAAGCGCCGGTCATGTTGACGGAGAACGCCACGATGAGCTTGGCATCCGCATCCTGCCAGGCAAGGACGGGATAGCCGCTGTTCTGATTCTTCGCGTCGTTCACGAATGCGCCGCCGAGCTTCAGCACGGTGTCGAACGACTTCAGCTGCTCTTCCGTGAGGGCAGTCGTGTCGCCGGAGCCGCTGCCGATGGCCTGCGTGCCCGTGAGGTAATAGCAATTCGAAACGGAGCCGCCGTTTTGGCCGATGAGCGAGCCAGCATAATTATAATTGCCCGCTGCCGCCAGTGTGATCGCACCGGCATTGTAGCAGGACGTCACGGTCGTGTTCGAATCCGTCTGGCCGAGAATGCCGCCGACGCGGTTGCCGGTGGCGGAGCCGACGTTATAGCACTCGCTCAGCGTAGTATAGTAGGCAGTGCCAACGATACCGGCCGAGAAATTGTTCGTACCATTGCTGATCGTGCCGAAGTTCGCGCAGCGCAGGACGGTCGAGCGCGCAGCGGACTTGCCGTTCAGACGGCCGACGATACCGCCGACATTCCGGCTCGTACCGGTGACCGTGGCATAGTTCGCGCAGGCCTCGATCGTGGCGCTGTCCGCCTGACCGGCGATGCCGCCGACATAGCCGCGGCCGGAGATGCTGCCGCGGACCGTCAGGCGGCGTACGGCCGCGCCGGTATCCAGGCAGCCGAACAGGCCGGCACAATCCGTCGTCTGCGAGACGAGCAGATTATCGATCGTGTGATACGCGCCGTCAAAGCTGCCCGCGAAGCGGCGGGCATCGCTGCCGATTGGCGTGAAGGCCACATTGCCCATGTCCAGATTGGCCGTCAGAATCACATACTTTCCGGCAAAGGCATTGCCGGAGGCGACCTGTGCAGAGAGATAGGCCAGCTCCTCGCCGTTCGAGACCTGATAGGGGTCCGCCTGCGTGCCGGTGCCGCCCGCAAAGCCGTCTGCCACCGTTCCGTCCCACTCGATGCCGGGGACCATGGTGACCTCGACCGTCGTGTTGGTCTCGCCGAGCGTGAACGTGCCGCGCGCCGTCTTATAGCCCGCAGCCTTCACCTGATAGGAATAGTCCGCCGGGAAGAGCAGATAGGAGCCGTCCTCCTCGGCCTGCATAACCTCGTCGCCGTGCTTCACGGTAACGGCCGCCGTCATGCCCGCGGCAAGGCCCGTGATCGAGAACGCCGCCTTATGACGCGCAAGCTCCGTCATGGTCACGGGGACCTCAACGGCCGCATCCGTCACGGTGAAGCTGCCGGTGGCCTGCGCATAGCCGAAAGCCTCGGCCGTATAGCGGTACTCGCCCGCCGGAACGCTGGCCTTGCCGTCCGTCACGGCATAGGAAGCATCCGCGCTGTCCGTCAGCGTAAAGGCCGTGCCTGCAGGCGCGCCCGTGAACGTGACACCATAGTACGTTTTGCAGCTGAAGTCCTTCAGATAGAGCGTGTCATCGTTCCTATCGCCGCTGTAGTCCTTGGAATACCCGATGGTCACGACGTCATTCGCCGCGACCTCCATCGTGTAGGTCTGGAAGGACGTCATCGCACCGGAATACGAGGTCGCATTGGACTTCGTCAGGTCCGTTCCGTTCTTCGTAACCGCCATATAGTCGTATTTGGACTCACTGGAGACCTTATAGGAGAAGCGGAACGTACCGCCGCTCCGGAAGGTCAGCTTGAGGGCGGAAGTCGTCCTCCCCACGCCCTTGTTGCCGGATATCAGGCAAGTCTCGTCGTCGCTCTCCGCAAAGGGATAGGAGGCGTCGTTTTCCACGGTCGCCGGAACGTCCGCAAAAAACTCATCAAAACTTGCCGCTGCTGCGACCGGGATGCTGCACAGCACCATGCACAGCACAAGGATCGCCGCGATCATTCGTTTCATGATCCAATCTTCCTTTCTTGATACGAAAATAATAAAAACACTGCGGCAGAGGGCCTCGTTTCCTCTGCCGCAGCCGTTTTCCTGCGTCATGGCGCACCTGCGCCGCATGCTTCTGTAGGTCTTCTGACTCGTGCTCCCGGGTCTCCCCCGCAACGCGGCGCTCAGCCTTCTCAGGTCGCCCCAATGACCGGCTTTCGCCCATGGAGCTCGCGTCTTGCACATACAGCGCCGGTCGGCGTTGCAGGCTCTCACTGCATTCCCTTGTCCATCTCCGGCTGTACATATGCCCTGCCGGAGCCACAAAAGCTTTTTGTTTTTAACCTATTCAGTATAGCATATTTCCGCAGCATTGTAAAGCCGGATGAAAAACGTTCCGACCCTATAACCGCCGTTGACGGAGCGCCGAAAATACGCTATAATTTAATTGTATATTATGATCCGCCCCCGGCGGGAAGGAGTGCAGCATTATGATCCAGTTATCTGATTTCTATGGCTACAGCATGTATACCATCTCTTCCGATACGCTTTCCGTCTCCGTGATGAGCCTCGGCGCGACCGTCACAAAGCTTGCTTATCTGGGCCGCAATGTCGTGGTCAGCCTGAAGACCCCGGACGACTATCTGCAGGACACCAGCTATCTCGGTGCGATCGTCGGCCGCTATGCCAACCGCATCGCGGGCGGCCGCTTCCCGCTGAACGGCAAGCCGGTGCAGGTCGAGCAGAACGAGGGCCGCAACCACCTGCACGGCGGCAGCGTCGGCTTCCACAAGCGCATCTGGGCAGCTGAATGCCTTGGGGAGCAGGCCGTTCGCTTCACGCTGCACACGCCGGACGGCGACGCGGGCTATCCCGGCGCGCTGACGATGCACGTCACCTATCGCGTGGAGGGCAGCCGGCTCTTCCTCGATTTTGAGGGTATCAGCACAAAGGATACCATCCTCGCGCCCACAACGCACATGTATTTCAACCTCGGCGGCACGGAGAGCATCCTCGGAACGACGCTGCAGATCAATGCCGGCCGTTGGATCCCCGTGGACGGCGAGCTCATTCCCACCGGAGAGCTGCGCCCGGCCGAGGGCCCGTTCGACTTCCGCACGCCGCACGCCATTGCGCAGAACTTTGACCATGGCTTCGTGCTCGACGGCCCGGACGCCCTTGTGGCAGAGGACGGCGGCGTCCGCCTGTCGCTGCACACGGACTACCCTGCCCTGCAGCTCTACACCGGTGAATTCCTCTCGGGCAAGCTCCATCCGAATCAGGGCTTTGCCATTGAGCCGGAGGCCTGCCCCGACACGCCGAACCATCCGGAATTCGGCTCCTCCGTGCTGAAGGCCGGTGAGACGTTCCATCGCTCCATCGCCTATACCTTCGAATCCACCGCAAAATGAGCCGCGCCGATTTACTCTACCGCGAGACGTGTGCACGCATCCTGCGCGAGGGTGTCTGGGACACCGATCAGTCCGTTCGCCCGCGCTGGGCGGACGGTTCCCCGGCCCATACGGTCAAGTGCTTCGGTGTGGTGAACCGCTATGACCTGCAGGAGGAATTCCCGCTCATGACGCTGCGCCGCACCTATTGGCGCTCATGCGTGGAGGAGCTTCTGTGGATCTGGCAGAAGAAGTCGAACAACGTCCGCGACCTCGGCAGCCACATCTGGGACAGCTGGGCAGATGAGAGCGGCTCCATCGGCAAGGCCTACGGCTATCAGCTCGGCATCAAATACCGCTTCCCGGAGGGAGAGTTCGATCAGGTCGACCGCGTGCTGTACGACCTGAAGCACAACCCGGCCAGCCGCCGCATTCTGACAAACCTCTACAATTTCGCCGATCTGCACGAGATGGCTCTGTATCCCTGCGCCTATTCCATGACGTTCAATGTCAGCGGCAACCGGCTCAACGCCATTCTGAATCAGCGCTCGCAGGACATGCTCACGGCAAACAACTGGAATGTCGTGCAGTATGCCGTGCTTGTGCACATGCTGGCGCAGGTCAGCGGCCTTGTCGCGGGCGAGCTCGTGCATGTGATCGCCGATTGCCATATCTACGACCGCCACATTCCGCTTGTCGAGCAGATGCTGGAGCTGGAGCCGTATCCCGCGCCGGAATTCCGGCTCAATCCCGCGGTCACGGACTTCTATGCCTTCACGCCGGACAGCGTGCAGGTGGAGAACTACCGCTATCATCCGTTTTCGGCCAGAATTCCTGTCGCCATTTAGGAGGAGCCATGGACTGCATCGTCAACGTCACGCAAAACTGGGGCATCGGGAAGGACGGCGATCTGCTTGTCTCCATTCCCACCGACCTGCGCCGCTTCCGCGCGCTCACGACCGGGAAGACCGTGATCTATGGCCGCAAGACCCTGCTCACCTTCCCCCACGCGCGCCCGCTGCCGAACCGCGAGAACTGGATCCTCTCGGCGACGCCCGGCTTTTCCGTGCCGGGCGCAGCGGTGTTTCCGTCGCTTGCGGCCCTGCAGGAAGCCATGCGTACCCGTCCGGCCGATTCGCTGTGCCTCATCGGCGGTGCAAGCGTCTACCGCGCGCTGCTGCCGTGGTGCAGCCGCGTGCTGCTCACGCAGACCTGCGCCGACCTGCCTGCCGACCGGTTTTTCCCCGATCTGGACCGGCTCCCGAACTGGCGCTGCACGGACACCGGCCCCCTGCAGGAGGACGGCAGCCATTGCTTCCGCTATCTGACTTACGAAAACGACGCTCCGCTTCCGTTATGAACATAGAATTGCTCCCTTCTGCGCAGACTAAACGCCGAAGGGAGTGATTTTTATGCCGATTTTACCTTTGACGGAAGAAAATTTCGAGCAGGAGGTCCTGCAGGCCGAGGGGCCGGTGCTCGTGGACCTGTTTGCCGCGTGGTGCGGCCCGTGCCGTGCGCTTGCGCCGGTGCTGGAGACGCTGGCAGAGGCCCGGCCGGAGCTGCGCATCGGAAAGGTCGATGTGGACGCCCAGCCCGAGCTTGCAGCGCGGTTTGACGTGCTGACCGTCCCGACGCTGCTGCTGTTCCGCTCCGGCAGGCTGCTCCGGCGCACGACCGGCGCAAAAACACCGGCGGAGCTGGAGGAATTCCTGCGGAGCGGCGAAGCATGAGATGCTATGACATGGCCGTGGTCGGGGCCGGACCGGCGGGCTGCACGGCGGCTCTCTATGCCGCCCGCGCCGGGCTGGACGTGCTCGTTCTCGAGCGGCTCGGCCCCGGCGGGCAGATGGCGCAGACGCAGCACATTGAGAATTACCCCGGCTTTCCGGAAGGCGCAGACGGAGCCGCGCTGGCAGACGGCATGAAGGCAGGTGCGGAGCGCGCGGGAGCCATTTTTCTGCTGGCCGACGTCCGCAGCGCGCAGCTCACCGGCCGCGTAAAGGAGCTGCAGACGGACGGCGGGCCGGTCCTTGCCCGGACCGTTGTGCTCGCCACGGGAGCGGGCCCGCGGAGGCTCGGGCTGCCGCAGGAGGACGAGCTGCCCGGCGTGAGCTACTGCGCCGCCTGCGACGGGACGTTTTTCCGCGGGAAGGACGTCGCCGTGGTCGGCGGCGGCAATTCCGCCGTCAGTGAGGCTCTGCTGCTGTCGAGACTGTGCCGCCATGTAACGCTCGTGCACCGCCGCAGCACGTTCCGGGCATCTGCCGCAGAGCTGGCGGCGCTGGAAAAGCAGGACAATGTGACATTCTGCCGGAACAGCATCGTAACGGAGCTGCTGGGCCGTGAGCGCCTGACCGGCATCCGCCTGCAGAACGGCCGGGAGCTGGAGATCAGCGGCCTGTTTGTCTGCATCGGCCGCACGCCTGTCTCCGCCCTCGGCGGCGAGCAGCTCCGCCGGACGCCGGACGGCTATTACTGCGCGGACGAGACGACGCGGACCGGCCTGCCGGGCGTTTTTGCCGCAGGCGACGTGCGGGAAAAGCAGCTGCGCCAGATCGTTACGGCCGTCTCGGACGGCGCAGCGGCGGCGCAGCAGGCGGAGCATTATCTGGGCAAAACGTCCCGCAGGGCGGAAATATAGCGCGGATCCGTGCCGCAGCAGCCGCCGACGAGTGCGGCTCCGGCATCGATCAGCGTGCGCATATGCTGCGCGAATGCCGCCGGGCCCATGGAATAGATGGCCTCGCCCTCCGGCGAGATCTCCGGCATACCCGCATTCGGCTTGATAAGGAGGGGCACCTTCGCGGCCTGCTTCATATTGCGCACAAGGCTCTCGAGCTGGTCCGGGCCGGTGGAGCAGTTGATGCCGACTGCGGCCGCGCCGAGCTCCTGCAGCGTCTCCACGGCCTCGACGCAGGTCCCGCCGAAATAGCCGCTGCCGTCGGCCTGCACCGTCATGCTGCACAGGACCGGCAGGGCGCAGACACTCTGCGCCGCCTCGAGGGCGACGGTCATCTCGTCGATGCCGAGCATGGTCTCCACGACGAGCAGGTCGGCCCCGGCCTCGGCCAATGCCGTAATTTGCTCCGTGTAAATTTCAAACAGCTCGTGATATGTCATTGTTCCGGCGGGCTCGAGCGGCACGCCGGTCGTTGTGAGGTCGCCTGCCACGAGCGCGTGGCCGCCTGCCGCCTCGCGCGACAGGGCGACGAGCTGCCGGTTCAGAAGCGCAACATCGTTCTCGCGGCCGCAGCGTGCAAGCCCGCGCCGGTTGGCGCAGAACGTCGGCGCATAGATGATCTGTGACCCGGCCGCGATATAGTCCCGCTGCAGAGCCAGCAGAGGCTCCGGATGCTCTGTGACCCAGACCTCCGTGCAGATGCCACGCGGCATGCCCGCGCGCATCAGGTTCGAGCCGGTCGCGCCGTCGAGCAGCACGGGGCCGCGCGCAAGCAGCGCCTGAAAAGCTTCGTTTGTCATAGGTTCCTCCGTGGTATGGATTTCTTTCTCTATTCTACCCGTTTCGGCGGGAATTTGCAACGAGAAACTTCCGCATGCATTTTCGGTTGCATTCCGGTGGGGTTTCTGCTAGAATAGCGATAGATTCCATTCATTATTACAAGGAGGACAATATGAAAAAGTCCGTACTGCGCAAATATGCCACGCTGATCGCCACGGTCGGCGTCAATGTCCAGAAGGGTCAGGAGGTCTTCATCGCCGCTGAGCTCGATCAGCCCGAATTCGTAAAAATGGTCGTTGAGGAATGCTACCGCGCCGGTGCCAAGCGCGTTGTGGTGGACTGGGACTATCAGCCGCTGACGAAGCTCCATGTCCGCTGGCGCAGCCAGAAGAACCTCTCTACGCTGGAAAACTGGGAGGAAGCCCGCTGGCAGCATTATGTCGATGAGATTCCCTGCCGCATCTACCTGATCTCCGAGGACCCGGACGGTCTGCGCGGCGTCAATCAGGAAAAGATGGCCAAGGCCGGTCAGGCTAAGTACAAGGTCATCCGCCCGTACCGCGACCAGATCGAGAACAAGTATCAGTGGTGCATCGCGGCCGTCCCCGGTGTTGCGTGGGCAAAGAAGCTCTTCCCGAACCTGTCGAAGGCACAGGCCGTCGAGAAGCTGTGGGAAGCCATTCTGGCCGCCTCCCGCGTGGACGACGATCCCGTTGCCGCATGGAAGGCCCATAACGAGGACCTCGCCCGCCGCTGTGCCTATCTGAACGACCTCGGCATCACGGAGCTGGAATATCACAGCTCGAACGGCACGAATTTCAAGGTCGGCATGATCGAAGACGCCGAATTCAAGGGCGGCGGCGAGAACTCTCTGCTCGGCCACTTCTTCAACCCGAACATCCCGACGGAGGAGGTCTTCATCTCCCCGAAGCGCGGCGTGGCAGAGGGCATCGTCTATTCCACGAAGCCGCTGTCCTATCAGGGCCAGCTTATCGAGAACTTCTCCATCCGCTTTGAGGGTGGCAAGGCCGTCGAGGTCCATGCCGAAAAGAACGAGGCCCTTCTGCAGAAGCTCATCTCCATGGATGAGGGCGCTTCCTACCTCGGCGAGTGCGCGCTCGTTCCCTATAACTCCCCGATCCAGAATTCCGGCCTGCTGTTCTACAACACGCTGTTCGACGAGAACGCCGCCTGCCATCTGGCGCTCGGCATGGGCTTTGCCGACACGATCAAGAATTTTGAGAACTACACGCTCGACGAGTGCCGTGCCAAGGGCATCAACGATTCCATGGTGCATGAGGACTTCATGATCGGCTCCGCCGACCTGTCCATCGACGCGCACACGCGCGACGGCCGCACCGTGCCCATCTTCCGCGACGGCAACTGGGCATTTTAATGGGGATCTCTGAATATATCAGAGCTTTTCTGAGTCCCGGACATAACAGCTGCTGCAGCGATTGTGCTGCAGCAGCTTTTTTATTCCGTTAGCAGGGTGAGCTTCCCGGTTCTGCGGGTCGCGTTCAGGTCGATGAGGCGCTGGTTTTGGCTTCCGCGCCAGCGGAGCTCCAGAGAGCGCTCCGCCTCGACATACGGTCCGTCCACGAGCACATCGGCAGCCGCCAGCAGCCGCAGGCGCGCCGGGTCTGACTCCTGCACGAGCGCCTCATAGCGCCAGCCCGTGTAGACCCAGACATTGCCGCCCAGCGCGTGCACGGCCTCTGCCAGCGCAGCGCACTCCGCTGCCTGCTCCATCGGCTCCCCGCCGGAGAGCGTCAGGCCGTCGAGCAGCGGGTCTGCAGTATAGCGAGCCAGCAGCGCCGTTGTTGTTTCCTCGCGGCCGCCTGCCGGGTCGTGCGTCTGCGGATTGTGGCAGCCGGGGCAGCGGTGCGGGCAGCCCTGCGTGAACACGGTCAGCCGCAGGCCCGGTCCGTCCACGATAGACTCGGAGACCGTTCCGGCAATGCGCATCAGTCCGTCACCCCGTGCTTGACACGGTCGCGCTCCTCGGCGCGCTTGCCGTTGTTGAAGCGGTCGAGCGTGCCAACAAGATAGCCCGTGATGCGGCGGATACGCTCGAAGGGCTGGTCCGGCGTCTCGCGGCGGCCGCAGCGCGGGCAGGTATCGCCGATGATGCCGTTAAAGCCGCAGACCGGGTCGCGGTCGACCGGGTGGTTGATGGAGCCGTAGCCGATGCCGCACTGGCCCATAAAGCGCACGACCTTCTCGAATGCGGGCAGATTCTGTAGCGGATCGCCGTCCATTTCAATGTAGGAGATATGGCCGCCGTTCGTCAGCGCATGATAGGGTGCCTCGATGCGGAGCTTGTTAAAGGCCGAGATCGGATAATACACCGGCACATGGAAGCTGTTCGTGTAATACTCACGGTCCGTTACGCCGGGGATCACGCCGAAGCGCTTGGCATCCATCCGGACGAAGCGGCCGGAGAGGCCCTCCGCCGGGGTGGCAAGGCAGGAGAAGTTCAGGCCGCGGGCCGCCGACTCTCGGTCGGCACGGTCGCGGATGCGGCCGATGATCTCAAGCCCGAGTGCCTGCGCCTCGGCGCTTTCGCCGTGGTGCGCGCCGGTCAGCGCCTTCAGGCACTCGGCAAGGCCGATGAAGCCGATGGAGAGCGTGCCGTGCTTGAGCACCTCGCGCACCTCGTCGTCCGGGCCGAGCTTTTCGGAGTCCAGCCAGACGCCCTGCCCCATCAGGAAGGGGAAGTTGCGCACGCGGCGGCGGCTCTGGATCTCGAGCCGCTCGAGCAGCTGGCCGACGACAAGGTCGAGCATCTCATCGAGGCTGCGGAAAAAGGCCTCGCGGTCGCCGCGCGCCAGAATGGCGAGCCGCGGCAGATTGATGGATGTAAAGGAGAGGTTGCCGCGACGCGCCGTGACCTCGCGGGAGGGATCGTAGGCATTCGCCACCACACGCGTGCGGCAGCCCATATAGGCGATCTCCGTTTCGGGATGGCCCTCCTTGTAATATTGCAGGTTGAACGGGGCATCCTGGAATGAGAAATTCGGGAACAGGCGCTTGGCGCTGCAGCGGCAGGCCAGGCGGAACAGGTCGTAGTTCGGTTCGCCCTCGTTGAGGTTCACGCCGCTCTTCACACGGAAGATCTGAATGGGGAAGATCGGCGTCTCGCCGCTGCCAAGCCCGGCCTCCGTAGCGAGCAGCAGGCTTTTCATCACAAGACGGCCCTCCGGCGAGGTGTCCATGCCGTAGTTGATGGAAGAAAACGGCGTCTGCGAGCCGGAGCGGGACTCCATGGTGTTCAGATTGTGGATAAGCGATTCCATGGCCTGATACGTCGCGCGGTCCGTCTCCTCTGCGGCGCGGCGGGCGGCAAATTCCTGCGCGCGGCGGATATCACCCTCCACGCAGCCGAAGGCAGCCTTGAGCTGCGCCGCCTCGGCATCGTCATAGGCCTTCTGCCCGGCAAGCGCCGGAACCAGCCCCCTTTCGGCCAGTGAAGCCGCAAAGCCCCGGAGCTGGGCATCCGTCGGCGTCACGCCGCACAGCAGCTCCAGCGCACGGCTGAGGTTCTGGCGGTAGCAGGCGCGATACGTCTTGGCAACGCCCTCGGCCATGGCATAGTCAAAATTCACGATGCTCTGGCCGCCGTGCTGGTCGTTCTGGTTCGACTGGATGGCGATGCAGGCCAGCGACGCATACGACGCGATGCTCTGCGGCTCGCGGATATGGCCGAGGCCGGTGGAAAAGCCACCGTGGAACAGCGAGAGCAGGTCGATCTGGCAGCACGTTGTCGTCAGCGCGTAAAAATCAAGATCGTGGATGTGGATATCGCCGCGCTCATGCGCCGTGGCATACTCCGGCTTCATCAGGAAGGACTCGGAAAACTGCTTGGCGGCCTCGGAGCCGTAGCGCAGCATGGTGCCCATGGCGGTGTCGCCGTCGATGTTGGCGTTCTCGCGCTTGATGTCCGAATCGGCGGCGTCCTTGAACGTGATTTCCTCAAACTTGCGCATGAGGCTGGAATTCACCTGCCGCGCGCGGCTGCGCTCCTCGCGGTAGAGGATGTAGGCCTTGGCCGTGCGGCCGTAGCCCTCCTGCATCAGCACCTGCTCCACAAGGTCCTGCACATGCTCGACCTCCGGCTCGCAGCCCTCCAGCTCGATCATGGTCTCCACCTTGCGGGCAAGCGCGTCGGAGACATCCTCCATGCCGGTCTGCCCGACACCGAGGAATGAACGCCAGATCGCGTTCCGGATCTTTTCTGTATGAAATTCTACGAGTCGCCCGTCCCGCTTGCGGATCATTTTCTGCGTCATGACTGTCTCCTCTCGCACACAAGATATGGTAGTACCGCGCAGGCACAAAACGCATATATCGTACTGCAAGTTCCGGTGTCTGTCAAGCACGGCCCGGCTGAAATAGTGCACAAAAAAATCGGGGCCGTTTTCGGCAGACCCGCGATTTTCCGTATAATCTGCGCACCGGGTGTGCATACTATCCACAGCATATGACAACAGGAGGGAAATCAAGATGGACATGCTTGCGCTGATTCTGAGCATCATCGGCTCAATCAACTGGGGGCTGGTCGGCATTTTCAAATTCGATCTGGTCGCCTGGATCTTCGGCGGCCAGACGGCCGTCGTCAGCCGCATCATCTACACGATCGTCGGCCTCGCGGGACTGTGGTGCATCTCGCTGCTGTTCCGCCGCCGCCCGCTGCGCGCCGCAGAGGACGATGCATAACCACCAGAAAAACTGCACAAAGGCAGACTGCCGGACCGAGCCGCAATGGCCCGCCGGCAGTCTGTTTTTTCGTTCTACCAGAGTAGTGCGGCCGCGACCGTCGGGACTACGAGAATGCCCGCCGCGATGAGCATCGTCTGAATGGTGCTGCGTGTTTTGCGCGACAGCAGCAGGATGACCGCCGCGCCGCCTGCGCCGAGCAGCACATGCACGAGCGCGCGCAGCCCCAGAACGGTCCGGATGCGCCAGCCCGCAGGCACGCCGCTCAGCAGGGGCAGGCTGTTTGCCTGTGCGCCCCACTCCGGCAGTCCGTAGGCCCCGCGGACGGCAAGCAGGCGCGGCAGGAAAGCTGCCGTCACCATCAGGAGCACCAGCACCGCCGTGAGCAGCAGCTTGCGCCGCAGCACGCGCCCGTTCGCCCCGGCCGCCGTCTGCAGAACGGCAACGCCCGTCTCCTGCTCCATGGCAAACACGGCGGACAGCGCGACCGTCAGGAAGAAGAACAGCTTCGCAAGGTCCAGCAGGTCCTTCTGCACACCAAAGTAGCCTAGCAGGACGTTATAGCCCGTCTCATAGACATAGGACTGCCCCGGCTGCAGCTGCTCATACTGCTGCTTTGCCTGCTCAAAGCCGTCCTGCGCCCGCATGGCCGAGAGAACGTCGCGCGCCATGAACTGCAGCGCATCCTCGTTGCCCTCCGTGATGCGGGCATAGTCCGCAAGCTCGTTCTGCAGCTCCGCAAAGCGGGCCGTCTCCGAGGCAAGATAAGCGTTCTTTTCCGGCGTTGGCTCGCCCGCCAGCTTTTCGGAATACGCGCGGTAGAACCATTCGTCCGCATTGAAATAGGCCCGGAAATCGCGATAGCTCCCGACCTGCACCAGCACAAACACCGCAAGCACCAGCAGCACCCCGCCCGTGAGCAGAAGCTTCCGCGCCTCATAGGCCAGCAGCACCGTGTGCCGCAGGCGCGGCAGCGGCAGGCCAAAGAAATTCAGATAAATGCAGCCACGCCAGCTCTCCTCGACCTCGGCCGCACGACTGAGGCTGAGCAGCCGGGGCCAAAGTGAGCCGCGGCTGCCGAGCAGCAGGGCAAGCCCCGCGCCGCCGCCCGCAAGCAGGAACGCGGCCCACGCGCGGCCCGTCGTGGTGCACAGCAGGAAGAACAGCGCGCCCACGGCCCAGCCCCATAGGAGCTTTTCGCCCAAAAAGCACAAAAGCCAGCCAAACACCGTCAGCGGGACCGGGCAGCTCTGCATGCTGGGGATCGTCTGGATGGGGCGCGCCGGGTCGCCCAGCCCGAGGACGGCGGCAGAAACGGCCAGATTCGCGCCATAGAGCAGCACGACGCCCGCGAACACCGTCGCCATCATGGCGGCAGCCTTGCGCCAGTAGAGCGCGCCGTGGCCGCGCCGCGTCGGGCGCAGCAGCACCATCAGGCCCGCGCTTCGTTCGCCCGTCAGCAGGACCAGCCCCGAGACCGCCGCAAACAGCAGAAGCAGCAGGTCCGTCAGCCGCCAGTCCAGCAGCACCTCCACGCCGTCCGGGAAGGACGGCTCCAGCCGCACGCCGAGCAGGGCGCTGTAGGCCGCAAGGCCCTTTTTCAGCGTGCGCTCGGCAAAGGGATCGGCAGAGAACAGGCCAAGGCGCAGCTTGGCCTCGGTCTCGGCGCAGAGGCCGCGGAGGTATTCGGGGTAATTTTTCGTCGCCTCGACCTCGTCGCGAACCGTGCTCAGCAGGGCGTAGCGCCGGAGGTCCTCGTCCGGCACCTGCATGATATCGACGTCCTCGCCGTAAATTCCGTTGAGCAGGGCGTCATACTCCTGCTCCAGCGTGTCCAGATGGGTATACTCCGCCCGGACGTCCGCGCGGGTGAAGCCGCCGAGGTCCTTGGTGCAGCGGCGGTAGAACAGCGCCGCATTCACCGCGACAGCCAGCGCGAGCAGGAGCATCACATAGCGGTTGCCCAGAATTTTCCGCAGCTCATAGCTCATAGCCCGTCCTCCGCGCCGAAGTAGTGCAGATACACATCCTCCAGCTCCGGCGCAAGCGGCCTGCAGGCAAAGGGCGGCTGCTTTTCCGCCAGCAGGCGCACGCGGATATGCCCCGCGTCGACGCGGGCGATGCCGCAGACCGTCCCGGCGGCCTGCGCGGCGGGCAGCTCGGACTCGGCAAGCTCCGCCTCCCAGACCTGCCCGGCCAGCTCGTGCGTCAGCTCGGCCGGAGAGGCCTTGCGCAGCAGCCGCCCCTCGGACAGAAGCAGCAGCTCGCTTGCCACATACTCCACGTCCGGCACAACGTGCGTCGAAACGATCACGATCTTCTGCAGGGCGATCTCCGCGATGAGATTGCGCACCGCGATGCGCTGCCGCGGATCCAGCCCGGCCGTCGGCTCATCGAGGATAAGAATGTCCGGCTCGTCCAGAATGGCCTGCGCCAGCAGCAGGCGCTGCTTCATGCCGCCGGAGAGGCTGCGGATCGTCTTGCCGCGCACGTCGGACAGGCCGACTGCGCCGAGCGCCCAGTCGATGCGCTCCAGCGCCCGTGCGCGCGGCATGCGGCGCAGCGAGGCCATGTACAGCAGGAAGCGCTCCGCCGTAAAGCCCGGATAGAGCGTCTGCTGCTGGGGCATGTAGCCCACACGGCCGCGGAAGGCCGCGCCGAGCGAGCGGATCTCCGCGCCGTTGAAGCGAATCTCTCCCGCCGTCTGGCGCAGGTTCCCGGTCAGGATATTCATGAGCGTACTCTTGCCCGCTCCGTTCGGCCCGAGCAGGCCGTAGATGCCGCCCGTCAGCTCGGCCGAAAAGCCGATCAGCGCCTGTTTTTTTCCGTAATTCTTGCTCAGGGCATCAAATGTCAGTTCCATCATCCATCTCCCCCGCCGTCTCAGCGGAACGCCGCGTCATAATTGCTCCGGTAAAAGTCCTCCTTGCTGATGTAACATTCTTCGACATTGCCGGATGGCTCTGTCAGCAGGCCCTTAAAATAACCATCGCACTCATAATCCATGGAAAATATCATTACATTTCCGCTGCGGGTGTCCAGTTCGGTCACGACTTCATCTGTAATATCGATCGCCCAAACCCGGCAGACATCCTCCGTTCCGCAGATGGCGATCACATGCCCGTCCAGAATCATATAATTGTAGAAATCCCAGTTCTGCTCATAGGTAAAGAGTTTTTTCGTCGCCTGCTTCTCCAGATCATAGACATACAGACTGCGGTCGACCTGATACACAGCATACCGGCCCCAGCTTCGATGCGGGTCGACTGTCCGGACAAAGTTCTCCGAAGCATCCACAAGCACGGTTTCCTCGCCTGTTTTGAGATTACGGATCAAAAAACGAAACCGGAGGAACTGCCGGTCATACTCATCCCATGCTGTTCCCTCCGGCTGCTGCGCAAGCCAGTCTTCAAATTCCGGCGCGTCTTCCGCCATCTCCAGCATGCGGAAGGCCGCGATATCCCGCCAGACGCCGTAGAGATCGTAGCCATCGTCGTCTTCAAGGATCGTCGATACCTCTCCCGTCTGCAGGTCGACGGAGACAAGGCTGCTCTCCTGCGCGGCAGTTGTCAGCTGTCCGTCCTCTGTCAGTGCATAGGTCTCTCTGTTCGCGGTAACATATGCCTTCCCAAAGGAAACATATCGCAGCACACACCGGCATTCCTCATTCTCGTTTTCCGGTTTCCAACTGGCGAGAATTTGAAGCGGGCCGCCGGACAGCGGACGCGTGACGAGCGCCGAGGCTGTCCCGTCGTCCGTATAAACCATAGCATAGTAGTTTTCCCGGTATTCTACCAGAGACTGCAGGTCGCCGAAGCAGGCATTACAGGTGGGATCATTATGCCGGCAGCCGCTCTGGTAGCACGGGATATAGGTCGTTCTGGTCACGGGATCATAGGCCTGAATATAGGGCCGGAAGAACGTATCCCACTGCCAGAACCCGCCGGTCGAAGCGGAGGCGGCCATGTTGCCAAACGTTCGAATGTTCTCCTCCGGAACCGGATAAGTCGTAACAGGAATCTCCGGATCTGTAACGATCGCATCCGAGGTCTCGCCCCCCTGCTCCGTAGCCTCGTTCACAGGAGCAGCATAGCAGCCACTCAGGATCGCTATCACGGCAGCTGCTGCAAGCAGCAGGCTCAGCATTCTTTGACTGGTCAACATGGTCACCTCCTTGTTTCTGCACGGCAGATCAGCGGAACGCCGCGTCATAGTTGCTTCGGTAATAGTCCTCCTTGCTGATGTAACACTGCTCGAAATCTCCACTCGAATTGCGCTTCAAACCAGCGAAGTAACCGTTGCATTCATAATTCGCGCCAAATGCCACTACATTCCCGCCGCGAGTGTCCAGCTCAATGACTGATCCATCTGCAATGTCGACCGCCCATGCACGGCAGGTATCCTCCGTTCCGCCAATAACCATCACATGTCCATCCTGAATCATGTAATTATAAAAATCCCAGCCCGGATCATGGGTAAACAGCTTCTCGGATGTCTGCGTCTCCATGTCATAGACGTACACACTCCGGTCAATCTGATATACGACGTACTGTCCCCAGCTCATGTGCGGGTCTGCAGTCCATACGAAATTTTCCGACTCGTTTACGATTGTTTTTTCTTCGCCTGTTTTCAGATTTTTCGCGTACAAACGATATTCATAATATTGCAGGCCGTACTGGTATGACGTTGTACCCTCCGGCTGCTGCGCGAGCCAGTCTTCCAGCTCCGGCGCGCCCTCCGCCGTTTTCAGCGTCTGATAAACAGCGATATCTTCCCAGACACCATACAGGGCCGGGAGAATGCCGTCGGCATCATTCACGATTTCAACCAGTTCTCCTGTTTTCAGATCAAGGCTACACTTGCTGTTTTCCTCCTTGACTGACACAGCCTGCCCGTCCTCTGTCGCATAGGTTTCTTTTGACACCGTGAGATAAGCCTTCCCGAACGAAAGGCCGTAGAAGCCGCACCGGCATTCTTCGTTCTCATTTTCCGGTTCCCAGCTTGCGAGGATCTGAAGAGGACCTCCGGAGACCGGCCGCGTGACAAATGCCGACGCAGTATCATCGTTGTAATAGATCATGGCATAGAAATTGCCCCGATACTCTGCCAGCCCGGAGATCACCCCGCCGAAATTTGCCGTACAGGAGGCGTCATTGTGCTTGCAGCCCGCCTGATAGCAGGGAAAATAGGCCGTTTTCGTCGCCGGATCATAGGCCTGGATCGTTTTTGCATTGAACACTGCGCATGTCCAGAAGCCGCCGGTCGAGGGAGACGGAACATATATGATGTTAGCCCGAACATTTTCCTCCGGAAGAGGGTAAGTTTTGATTTCTACAGGCTCTTCCGCGCCGCTGGCAGGACCCGACTGCACGGTCTGTGAGGGCGATGGCATCGAGGGGCCATCCTTCTGAGCGGAATAGCACCCCGTAAAGGAAGCCAACAGCGCTGCCATGCAAACCGTAAAGGCAAAAAAGCGTTTCTTCATATGTTCCGCCTCCCATTCAGCTAGACTATACCAGAGTATATAACAAGACTACTGCTATTTCTGGAACCCAAGCGTAGCAGAGGTTGTAACTCCCGAATAGCCATTAAAGGTTGCATTCCCACCCATATAGTTGACTCCGGTTGCCACATCGAATGAGCCATTATATTTGACCGGATTGGAGAACGTCGTCCGATTTTCCTGTTTGCCCGATCTCTGTGATGCCGAATAGTACTTGCTCCCGCCGGTACGCGTCTGATACCCGCTTCCTCCTGTCGTAAACTGGACGGTCAGCGTACCGTGCGAAACTTCCACGATTGCCTCTGTTACGCATTTGCTTCTTGCATAATAGGCAGAATCAAACTGCAGGTAAAAATATGCGGTGTACCTTTGACTGTTAAAATAAAACTGTTTCTGGTCATACCCCGAACCGGGGGTTCCAAACGGTTCCACACCTGCATTGGCTGCGAGTGCCGGGATAGAAAGCATGGTCAGCAGGCAGAGAATTGCAAGGATGAGGGTGAAAAGCTTCTTCCTATTCTTATCCTCCAAAATAATAAATAGAATAAACCAAGAATTTACACTACGATCATTAGGAAATAGGAGTCCACAGCGAACGATTTCTTCTCTGCCGCTCCCGCCTCTATTCGACCATCGGAATCAGCTTTGCCTTTCGTGCAAAATCCCCACTGCGGGGGTCTCCGCAGAATTATCAGTTCTTGATACATTTTGTAGCTTGAGTATATCACTTCCGATTTTTAAGTACAAGAGGTTTTTTCGTTTAATTCGCAGAATTTTGTAGATTTTGTTGGAAACGTTTACATTATTGTCTTAAATCTTGTACATTTTAACGAGTATTCATTGCAACCTGTCAGCGGAACGCTCCGTCATAATTGCTTCGGTAAAAGTCTTCTTTGCTGATATGACACAGCTCGTAATTTCCGGGCGAATTGCTCAGCAAACCGGCGAAATACCCGTCGCACTCATAATGCGCAGAGAACGGCATCACGTTCCCGCCGCGGGTATCCAGCTCGATCACGGAGCCGTCCGCAAGGTCGACCGCCCAGGCATTACAGGCGTTCTCCGTTCCGCACAGGACGATCGCATGGCCGTCCAGAAGCAGATAGTTGTAGAATTTCCGTTCCTGCTCGTGGGTGAAGAGCTTTTTGGTCTCCTGCGTCTCCATGTCGTAGACATAAACGCTGCGACCGACCTGATACACGGCATATTTTCCCCAGCTCCTATGCGGGTCCGCCGACCAGACAAAAGGCTCCGACCCGTCCACGATCGTCGTTTCCACCCCGGTTCTCAGGTCCCGCGAAAGGATGCGATAGCGGATATAGAGCCGCTCGTACTCGTCCCACGAGGCCTCCTCCGGCTGCTGCGCGGCCCAGTCCGCAAAGTCCGGCGCGCCCTCCGCCGTTTCCTGCACCTGAAAAACGGCGCAGTCGCCCCAGACGCCGTACAGGTCATAATTTTCGGCATGTTCGAGGATCGTCGCCTTCTCTCCCGTCTGCAGATCAACGGAGACAAGGCGGTTTTCCTGCTCGTCCCGCGTCAGCTGGCCGTCTTCCGGCAGATAGGTGGCTCTGGTCACGGTGAGATAGGCCTTCCCGAAGGAAATACAGCGCAGCGCGCAGCGGTATTCCTCGCCCTCGTTCTCCGGCTCCCAGCTTGCAAGGACCCGGAGCGCCCCGCCGGAGAGCGGCCGCGAGACGAGTGACGCTGCGGACTCGCCGTCCTGCTGGGCAAGCGCATAGAGGCTGTCCCGATATTCCGCCAGCGCGCTCAGGTTGCCGAAGCAGGCGCTGCAGGTGCTGTCATTGTGCCGGCAGCCGCTTTGATAACACGGAACATAGGCTGTGCGGGTCACAGGATCGTAGGCCTCAATATAGGGATGGAGCATCATATCCCACTGCCAGAACCCGCCGGTCGACGGCGAATCGGCCATGTTGATGGAGACCAGAAGATTCTCCTCCGGGACCGGGTAAGTCGTGATGGCGGTCTCCGCCGCGGGCGGCTGAGTTGGCTGCGCGCTCTCCGGCGGCGTGCTCCCCTGCCGGACGCTTTCAGCCGCAGGCGCGGCATAGCAGCCGGTCAGAAGCAGAACGCCAGACAGGAGCAGCGCCAGCCGTTTTCCGATCGATGTGTTCATCTGTTTTCCCTCCCTTTTTTGCAGCCTGAGTATACCATTTCCGCCCCGGCAGAACAAGGGAGATACCCGTAAGGATTTCTTAAGATTTGTTTAATTTGAATAAAAATACGCAGAATCATTTTTCACATTTATTCACTATTTTGCTGAGGGGTACAAAAAAGCGGAAGCCGGGCGGCTTCCGCTTTTGGGGATCATATGGTTCAGTCAACGAGGCGCTCGAGCCAGGTGATGTAGGAATCGGAATTCAGCATGATGGGATAGTCCAGCACGATGCAGTCATTCACGCCCTGTTCCTTTGCAAAGGCAGCCAGATCGAGGCTGGGCTTGCCGTCGCGGTTGAATTCGCGCGGATCGATGGCGATGATCTTGCTGTAGTGGCTCGTGAGCCACGGCGTGAAAGCGTTTCCGTAGGACTCCTTGAGGATCATGCACACCGGGCCGTCGACATTTGTCTTGATGACGGTGATGGGATGGTCGCCGCCGAGGAATGTCAGGTATTTGTTCGACGTGTCGTCCACCTTGCAAAGCGTGCCGCCGAAATATTCCATAGAGAACTCCGCATCCGGGTACCACTTCGTGTCCAGATCGACGAACGGGCGCCAGAACTGCACGGTGTCCGGGTTGTCCGCAAGGGCCTGACTCTGGGGATAGGCCTTGATGGCGCTGTAGAGCGAGCCGAGGAAGCCGGTGTACTCGCCGCTTTCAAACTTGCTCAGCGGCTCGGCCTTGAGGCCCGCGCTCTCGCAGAAGGCTGTGTAGGCATAATAGGCGCCGAGGGCCGTCCAGTGGTGGTCCGAACGGAAGTAGAGGTATTCGTCCTTGTGTGCCTCGAGCTTGCTGTAGGCATCGACCGTGATGGCCGTGCTCTTGAGCTCCTTCAGGCGGTCATAGCACGCCGCGATCATGTCCGTCTGCAGCATGTGCTGGTTCTCCGCCGGAGCATAGAACGCGGCCGCATTCGGCACGGCGATGGAGAACGTGCGCACGCCGCTGCCAAGCTTCGCAGCAATGTCGTTCACGGCGTCGGCATAGGAGCGGATGGTGTCCTTGTCGCCATAGGGAACCTCCATGGCGCGGTCGCCCACGACGAGCACGGAGCCGAGCTCCTCTGCAGCAGCGTCGGGATCCTGCGTCTGGGTGGGCTGAGTCGGCTCCGTCGGCTCGGTGGAGTCGGTGGCCGTCCCGCTCGTCCCGCTGGGCTGGGTCGAGGCCGAGGGCGTCGTATCGTCCGTCGTCTGCAGAGCCTCGCCGTGGTTGGCTGCGCCGCCGTTCATATTGATGACGAGCTGCGCGCCGTCCTTCGAGCCGCCGCTGAAGTAATAGAAGCCGTTGAGCGAGCGGTTCGCATTCATCAGCTTTTCGCGGTTCGGGAACGTATCGGCAAAATAGTCGCGGTAATCCGAGGCGTAGCTGCCGTCGAGCATGGCGGAGAACGTCAGCTTCGGGCGGGTCTTCAGCTTGCGCCGCTCGGATTCGGAATAGGTCGCATCCTTGTCCAGCAGGGCATACAGGCCGATGCAGAGCATGCCGACCAGCAGCAGGCAGGACAGGATGGTGTAGATTCGTTTCATGCAGAGCACCTCCGGGAGTCAGAATTGCGCATACATGGACGGCGAACTCGTCGAACCGACAAGGGACACCGTGCACAGCCACAGCAGCAGGATGAGGAACAGGAAGACGCTGGCAAGGTAAATGCCCTTTTTCACCGTCACGGCGCCGCGGCGGTCGGAACGCCCCATGCCGAACAGGCCGCTCCAGAGAAAGCCGAACCAGCGCGGAAGCACGGACGAACCGATGAGGCAGGTCAGGAGCAGCGGCAGCGAGTTTTTGAGCTGCAGCGAAACACCTGAGCCAGCAAAGCTCGTTCCGCCGCCGAACATGGCGGCAAATGCCGAGCCGATGCCGGAGAGCGACGTATTCATGAACAGCACCCAGCCGATGAGCACAAAGAACATCGTCACGAGGTTGCGCACGATAAACGGGAGCGTTTCCAGCTTCGGGGCGATCTGCTTTTCAATGGACAGCAGCACGAAGAAATACAGGCCCCACAGCACAAAGTTCCAGCTTGCGCCGTGCCACAGGCCCGTCAGTGCCCAGACAGCCAGCAGGTTGAGGATCTGGCGAGCCTTGCCGCGGCGGTTGCCGCCGAGCGGGATGTAGACATAATCGCGGAAGAAGCTGCCGAGCGACATATGCCAGCGGCGCCAGAACTCCGTGATGGACGTGGAGATGTACGGCAAGTCAAAGTTCTCGCAGTAGCGGAAGCCGAAGATGCGGCCAAGGCCAATGGCCATATCGGAATAGCCGGAGAAATCGAAATAGATCTGGAACATGAACATCAGCGCAGCGAGCCATGCGCCGACGAACGTGCCGTTTCCGCCGCCGGTGCTCAGCGACGCAACGACCTTGCCCGCATAATCGGCAAGCAGGACCTTCTTGGCAAGGCCAATGATAAAGCGCTGTGCGCCCTCGAAGGCGGCGCGCGGCGTGGTGCGGCGGTCCATGAGCTGCCGGGCAACCTGCTCATAGCGCACGATGGGGCCCTGCATCATCTTCGGGAACATAGAGAGGTAGAGCAGCAGATTGCAGAACGAACGCTCCGCCTTGACCTTACCGCGATAGACATCCGCCACATAGGAGATAACCTGGAAGGCATAGAACGACAGGCCGAGGGGCAGGGCACTCGTCGGCGACCGGAAGGCAAAGCCAATGGAATTCAGGCCGTTCGTAATGCTGCGCAGCGCGGCAAGCATCACGCCGCCGTCCGCGACGGTGATGCCGAAGATGCCGAGGAAGAAGTCCAGATATTTGAACAGGCCCAGCACCGCCAGATTGACGACGACCGGCAGGAGGAGCGTATTTCGCTTCCCCGGACGGATCCGCCGGGCCATGGCGAAGTTCGCATAGGAAAGGCCGACGAGCAGCAGCACATAGACCGGCTGCCCCATGGCATAGAACAGCAGGCTGGCCGCCAGCAGGATGATATTCTTCAGCCGCAGACCGGGCACCAGAAAATAGACCAGCAGCGTCAGCGGCAGAAACAGATAGAGGAAATACAGGCTTGAAAATTCCATAGGCAGTCCACCTCTTTCGACAGTTTTTTCTCTCTTATTCTATCAGAATTCCGGCGGATTGCAAGCACTAATTTACATAATTACGTTTTTCCCGCAGGACGCCTGCTCCCTTCGACGACCTGTCTCCAGAGCAGCAGCAGGGCCGTGAGATTCGGCAGGGCCATGCACGCATTGAGGATATCTGCCAGTTCCCACGCCGCCTTCACGGACAAAAGCGGCGCAGTGCAGAGCGCGGCAAGATAGCACCATCGGTACAGGCGCTGCGCCCGCTGCGAGCCGCCCGTCAGGTAGCGCAAGCACTGCTCGCCATAAAAATTCCAACCGATGATCGTGGAGAATGCAAAGAAGACCAGGCAGACCAGCAGCAGGAACGACGACAGCCCCGCAGGCCATGGCAGCGCCGCGCGCCACGCCTGCTCCGTGATGCGGAAGCCTGCAAGCCCCGGCGCACACCACGCGCCCGTCACGACAAGGCACAGGCCGGTCAAGGAGCAGATGACGATGGTGTCGAGGAACGTCCCCGTCATGGTCACAAGACCCTGCCGGACCGGATCCTTGTTGCTGGAGCAGGCCGCCGCGATCGGCGTGGAGCCGAGGCCAGCCTCATTCGTAAAAACGCCGCGGCCGATCCCCATCCGCAGGATGCGCCGCATCGTCAGCCCGCCCGCTGCGCCGGCGGCAGCGCGCGGAGAAAATGCTGAGACCGCGATCAGACGCAGCGCCGCCGGGATCTGCGCCCGGCAGCGCACAAGGATGAGCAGGGAGCAGAGGACATACACGGCGGACATCAGCGGAACGACGAGCGAGCACACACGCGAGATGCGATCCGCTCCGCCGAGCAGCACCATGCCGGAGAACAGGACCGTCAGGCCGCCCGCGATGACGGCCGCCCAGGTCACGGCGTTCCCGCCGGCCGCCATGGCGACGCTGCGCTTCAGCGGGTCGAAAAAGCCCTCGACCGCCGTCGTGATGCTGTTGACCTGCGCCACTGTGCCCACGCCGAGCAGGCCGACCGCCGCCCCGACGACCGCGAACGTCACGGCGAGCCAGCGCCAGCCCAGCCCCTGCTCGATGTAGCAGAATGGCCCGCCGAGCCATTTCCCGCCCTGCCGCCTGCGGTAGCGCACCGCAAGATAGCCCTCGGCATACTGCGTAGCCATGCCGAACAGCGCCGCGACCATCATCCACAGCAGCGCACCCGGCCCGCCCGCGGCCAGCGCCGTGGCCACGCCGACGATATTGCCCGTGCCGATTGTGGCGGCAAGGGCCGTGCACAGCGCGGCATAGGGCGAGATGCCGCCCGCGCTCTCCCCGCCGCGGAAGATCGCGCGCAGTGCCTGCCCGAGCCGCCGCAGCGGCAGGCCGCGCAGGCGAAGCATGTACCAGATGCCCGTCCCCAGAAACAGTGCCATCATCGGCCAGCCCCACACAGCCTCGTCCATGCGCGCCAGAAGCGAATCCTGCATAATTTCTCCCCCGATTCTGAACAATCCGTGAATTTTGGCCGCGCAGTTTGCCTTTTCCCCGGGCGGCCGGTATAATAATATGATGTATTCTATGGGAAGGGTATCATAATTTATGCTGGAACTCCAAGCGATCACAAAGGATTACCGCAGCGGCACAGAGTGCGTACACGCGCTCCGCGGCGTGAGTCTGCGCTTCCGCGACAATGAATTTGTCTCCATTCTCGGTCCGTCCGGCTGCGGCAAGACGACGCTTCTGAACATCATCGGCGGTCTGGACCGCTACACGGCGGGTGACCTGCTCATCAACGGCGTCTCCACAAAGCAGTACCGCGACCGGGACTGGGACGCCTACCGCAACCACACCATCGGCTTTGTCTTTCAGAGCTACAATCTCATCCCGCACCAGAGCGTGCTGGCAAACGTCGAGCTGGCTCTGACGCTCTCCGGCGTTTCCCGCAAGGAGCGCCGTGCCCGCGCCATTGCCGTGCTGGAGAAGGTCGGCCTCGGCGATCAGCTGCACAAGCGGCCGAACCAGATGTCCGGCGGCCAGATGCAGCGCGTCGCCATCGCCCGCGCCCTCATCAACGACCCGGACATTCTGCTGGCGGACGAGCCGACCGGCGCGCTGGACTCCGAGACGAGCGTGCAGGTCATGGAAATTCTCAAGGAGGTCGCGCGCGACCGCCTCGTCATCATGGTCACGCACAATCCGGAGCTGGCCGAGCGCTATTCCACCCGCATCATCCGCCTGCTGGACGGCAGCGTCGTGGATGACACGCAGCCCTGCACGGCAGACGAACCGCAGGCCCCGCGCCCGGCCCGCACGGGCAGGACGTCCATGTCGTTCCTGACGGCGCTGTCGCTGAGCCTTCACAACCTGATGACGAAGAAGGCCCGTACGATCCTCATTGCCTTTGCAGGCTCCATCGGCATCATCGGCATCGCGCTCATTCTGTCGCTCTCGAGCGGCGTGCAGTCGCTCATCGACCGCATGGAGCGCGAGACGCTCTCGTCCTATCCCCTGACGATCCAGAAAAACACCGTGGACTTTTCGTCCATGATGAACATGCAGGCCGATGTCGAGCAGACCACGGATGAGCAGGACCCCGACCGGCTCTATTCCGTCAGCGTCATGGGCAGCATGATGGACTCCATGATCCAGGGCTCCAAGACGAACAACCTGGCCGACTTCAAGGCCTGGCTCGACTCCGGCGAGAGCGGCATGGAGGAGCTGACGACGGACATCACCTATACCTACTCCACGCCCCTGACGGTCTACCGCACGGACAACGGCCTGCAGAAGGTCAATCCCAGCACGCTGTTCTCCGACCTCGGCGTCATACCCGCCGATACCTCTGGCACACTGCTTGGCCAGAGCATGCAGATGGACGTCTGGACGCAGCTCACGGGCAACGAAGACCTGCTGAAGGCGCAGTATGACGTCGTCGCGGGCCGCCTGCCGGAGCAGTACAACGAGGTCGTGCTCCTTGTGAACGAGGACAACCGCATCACGGACTACACGCTCTATACGCTCGGCCTGCTCGATGCGCAGGCCCTGCAGGACGCCGTGGAGGCCGCGGCCCGCGGTGAGGATGTCAGCATCGACACCGAGGTGCACAGCTATTCCTACGACGACATTCTGGCGCTGCGCTTCCGTCTGCTGACAAACACGGACTGCTTCGTCCGGCAGGACGGACAGTGGGTGGATAAGTCGGACGACGAAGCCTATCTTCTGAACGTGCTGAACAGCTCAGACGAAATCGCCGTTGTCGGCATTCTCCGCCCGGCCGAGGGCGCAACGACCGGCAGCGGCCAGAGCGGCGTGATCGGCTACCGCGCCGACCTGATGACACATCTGCTGGACAAGGTCACCAGCGCGGAGATTGTCCGCGAGCAGAAGGCAGACCCCACAGTGGACGTTTTCACCGGTCTTCCCTTTGAGCAGGAGGAGCTGAAGGACGCCTACACCATGGAGGAGCTGCAGGCCTATGCCGCGCAGCTGCCCGCAGAGGCACAGCAGGAGCTCATGGGCTATGTCAGCTCCATGCAGGCCGCCGGGATGGACGACGGCACGATCGCCACGCAGCTCATGCGCGCCGCGCTCTCGCAGTCCGACGGCGCGACCTACACCGGCAACCTCAAGCGCCTCGGCGTCTCCGACCCGGACGATCCAGAGGCCATCAATCTCTTCCCGAAGGACTTTGAGGCGAAGGACCGGATCGCCGACCGCATCGCGGAATACAACAAAACCCTGCCCGAGGACGCGCAGCTGGCCTACACGGACTATATCGGCCTGATGATCTCGTCCATCACGACGATCATCAACGCCATCAGCTACATTCTCATCGCCTTTGTCGCCGTTTCGCTCGTCGTCTCGTCGATCATGATCGGCATCATCACCTATATCTCCGTGCTGGAGCGGACGCGCGAGATCGGCGTTCTGCGCTCCATCGGCGCTTCCCGCCGCGACATCTCCCGCGTCTTCAACGCCGAGACGCTGACCATCGGCTTTGCGGCAGGCGCCATCGGCATCGGCATCACACTGCTGCTCATCCTGCCGCTCAATGCGATCATCCACCATCTGAGCGGTCTGAGCGGCGTGGCCGCCCTCCCGGCCGGGGCCGCTGTTATCCTCGTGGCAATCAGTATGCTGCTGACATTCCTCGCGGGCCTCATCCCGTCGCGTATCGCCGCGAAAAAGGACCCCGTCATCGCCCTGCGGAGCGAATGATCAATATAAGCAAGGCAGGCTGCGCGGCATAAACCACGCAGCCTGCTGTTTGGATTTGATCAAAAACAGGAGGAGCCGCAAGCACTCTCTATCGGGCTTAATCGGCGGCATTCAATAATCCGTAAGCCGCAGCGGGGCAAGATGTTGGAATCTATATCGACCGTCATGCGCCGCTTTTCGAAATATAATTTATAGAATAGCCGTCCCACCCGTTGATGCAATGAATTAAAGTTGCATTTGATGTAATTGCAATCTGACAAAGTTCCGGCGCCCCCATTAATCCTTAGGATCTTTTCGCGCTCATAGCGATACGCTTTCTTCAGCTTCAGTTGCTATCGGCATGTTCTCCACAGATAGCTACGTCAATCCGTTGGCAATACAGGCGGAAGCAAATGTGATTTGTTAAAAGAACGCTTAACACCACCACACCATCCTCGAGCCTTCTTTCATCCCACTGTGAGGAATATGGGTATGCTTTACATAGGGATTGCAGGAAAGCATCCTGAGAGCGGATCACGTCGGACCAAGGCATATTCCGGCATTCCGCCTGGAGAATGATTTGATCGTCCCAGATACATAAATCTGTCATACCTATGAAGCCTTTGCATTGCACAATGACCTTGCAGTTTGTGTTGCAATTCCAGATAATCAACTCCGCGACATCGCAGCGAATGCTGACTTGCTCCAGGGAACTGTCCGGCCAGAAAAAGTCTGAAAATTTCATAATTGACCTCGCTATCACAGCTCATACTTCATCCGGGATCATCATAGCATAGTCCATCGAGCGAGTCAAATACATTGGACGCTCCGAGCTTACAAAACTGTCCATGTACAGCAAAAATCCCGCCGATCGTGATCGATCAGCAGGATTTTTTGGTCGGAGTGTCGGGATTCGAACCCGAGGCCTCTTGGTCCCGAACCAAGCGCGATACCAAACTTCGCCACACCCCGAAAGCATGAATATTATACGCACATTTTCCCCATTTGTCAAGACCCAAAGTATAATTTCCGGAAAACTTCATATAATTTTCTGGGAAGGGGGCGTGGCCATGCTGCGGCGTATGCGAAGAAACATCCGGATCTGCCTGCTTCTGGTCTGCGCCGCGCTGGCGCTCAAGCTGTTCCTGCCGGAGGCCGGGCGGCGCATCGGGGCATGGATCTCCGGCGAGCCGGGCAATGAGATCAGCCGCGCCGTTTCCGGCCTGCTCGGCACGCTGTCGGGCGGCGGCAGCCTCGGAGAGGCCGTGGAGGTGTTCTGTGAAAACCTTGAAGCTTCCGCTCCGGATTGAGCCGGGGCTCGTCGCGCTGCTGTGCGCGTGGTTCTATTTCGACCCCGCCGGGACCTTCCTCCCCTTCGTCTGCGCGGCCGCGCTGCATGAGGCCGGGCATCTGGCCATGCTGCTCTGGCTGCGGCAGCCGGTACATAGTCTCTGCCTCGGCCTGCAGGGCGCGGTGCTGCGGACGGGGCCGCTGCGCTACCGGGACGAGCTGCTCGCCGCCGCGGCCGGGCCGGCGATGAATCTGGCCCTGCTGCTGGCCTTCTCGCGCACGCTGCCGCGCTTTGCGCTGGTCAATTTCTGCCTGCTGGCCTATAACCTGCTCCCCTTCTACCCGCTCGACGGCGGACGGCTGCTGCGCGCCGTGCTGCGGACGCTGCTGCCGCTGCGTGCAGCGGTCTGGGCCGAGCGCGGCGTCTGCCTCCTCTGCGGCGCGCTCCTGCTGGCATGCGCCGGATATCTGATGCTCTGCTGGCACGCCGGGCCGTGGCCTCTGCTGGTGTGCCTGCTGCTTGGGCTGCGCTGCTGCCGGAACGAGGAAATTTGACAGATTTATCTTGACAAATAGCGCACGGCATGGTAGAATAATCGAGCTTAATGATTCGGAGAGATGTCCGAGCGGTTTAAGGAGCCGGTCTTGAAAACCGGTGACGCAGCAATGCGCCGTGGGTTCGAATCCCACTCTCTCCGCCAGATTCTCCTCTCTGCATTCGACCTGGAGTGATACCCAAGAGGCCGAAGGGGCTCCCCTGCTAAGGGAGTAGGCGTGTAAAAAGCGCGCGAGAGTTCAAATCTCTCTCACTCCGCCAAGGAAAAAGCACTTGCTGCTGCAAGTGCTTTTTTCAACGAGATCCACCCTTGCGGGTGGGTGAAATAACGCTCCGCGGTGTGATATACGCCTCCGGCTTGTGAAATCGCTGCGGCCGTGGGTGGATTTCATTTCACTTTCCGCAAAGCGGAAAATTTCACAAACGCGCCAGCGTTTCTTTCACATTTTGCGTCAGCAAAGTATTTCACCTCTCCTTATCGATCCTGCCAAATCGCCCGGCAGGATTTTTTCATTTTACCCATTCTTCAATATAGGGAGACGCGATCCATGGAGATCAGGCAGCTTGACCCGACGGTCTATGCCGGGCGGAAATTCACGGCCCGCTACCGGACAAAGGGCTATTATGACATCTGTGCCGCGGAGGACGGCTTCCGTCTCCGCTACGTCCCGCTCGGAGCGCCGATGGAGAAGTCCTTTGACGACGAATTCTTCGGCGAATGGCTCGAAGAGCCGGTGGCATTCGGCGCCTTCGAGGGCGAACGGCTGCTCGGCTATGTGGAAGGTGCGCCGGAAGGCTGGAACAGCCGGTACCGCATCAGCAACATCTGCATTTTTGAGGAGAACGCACGCGGCAAGGGACTCGGCACGCTCCTGATGCAGGCCATCCAGAGAGCAGCAGAGGCCGCAGGCGCACGGATGATCGTTCTGGAGACGCAGACCTGCAACGAAAACGCGATCGCGTTTTACAAGCGGAACGGCTTCTCGATCATCGGGTTCGACCTGTATTCCTACTCCAACGACGACCCGGAGCGCCATGAGGTCCGCATTGAAATGGGAAAGAAGCTGAAATAGGAGCCGAAAGATGAACGAAGCGGAAATTCTTGACTATCTGACCACGCACGGCATCGACTATGAATATCAGTGTCATCCCGCCGTGCTGACCATGGACGAAGCCGAACGGCTTGCCCTCCCCCACCCGGAATGCGAGGCACGGAATCTGTTTGTGCGCGAGAGCCGGACGCACCGGTATTTCCTGCTGACGGCGCATGCGCGCGTGGACCTGAAAGCATTTTCGCGCCAGCAGGGACTGCGCTCCCTGTCCTTTGCCTCGGCGGACGAGCTGCGCGAGATCCTGTGGCTGGAGACGGGAGCCGTCACGCCGCTGGCCCTGCTGAACGCGCCCGATGTCACGCTCTATCTGGACGAAGCTCTGCTGGGCAGCCGCATCGCGGTCCACCCGAACACCAACACCGCCACGGTGTGGCTGCAGACGGCCGATCTTGTCAGCCTGCTTCGCACACAATGCGTGCCTGTAGTGGCCGTCCCTTTCCCCTGTCTGGCCTGATACATCCCCTATACTTAGGAAACGCCGGAGCGCAGCAAGCTGCGCCCCGGCGTTTATTGCGTATTGTTGACTTAGAAAATGCCCTGCTCCATCATGGCATTGGCGACCTTCTGGAAGCCCGCGATGTTCGCACCGGCGACCAGGTTGTAGCCCAGGCCATACTCCTCAGCGGCCTCAGCGGAGACCTTGTGGATGTTGACCATCATCTTATGGAGCTGTGCATCGACCTCTTCCGCCGTCCAGACGAGACGCTCGGAGTTCTGGCTCATTTCCAGAGCAGAGACGCCGACGCCGCCTGCGTTGACAGCCTTGGAAGGAGCAACGACCATGTTCTTCTGGCTCATCAGATAGTACAGGGCGTCGTTCGTCGTGGGCATGTTGGCGACTTCGATGTAATACTTCACGCCGTTGGCGACGATCTTCTGGGCAGACTCCATGTTGACGTCGTTCTGCATGGCAGACGGCATGATCACGTCGGCCTTGACGCCCCACGGCTTCTCGCCGGGGAAGAACGGGACACCGAACTTGTCGGCATAGTCCTGCACGCGGTTGCGGCCGGAGGCGCGCATCTCGAGCAGGTAGTTGACCTTCTCCTCGCTGGAGGAGACGCCTTCTTCATCATAGATGTAGCCGTCAGGACCGGACAGAGTAACGACCTTCGCGCCCAGATGCAGGGCCTTCTTGCAGATGCCCCACGTCACGTTGCCGAAGCCGGCGCAGGCGATGGTCTTGCCCTGGATCTCTTCGCCCTCGTGCTTGAGGACTTCCTGCAGATAATACATGGCGCCGTAGCCGGTCGCCTCCGGACGGGTCAGGCTGCCGCCGTAGCTGAAGCCCTTGCCGGTGAGGACGCCGTTCTCGAACGTACCCTTCAGGCGGCGATACTGGCCGAACAGGTAGCCGATCTCGCGGCCGCCAACGCCCATATCACCGGCGGGAACGTCGATGTCCGGCCCGATGTAGCGGTACAGAGCCGTCATATAGCTCTGGCAGAAACGCATGACTTCGGCATCGGACTTGCCGGCCGGGTCAAAGTCGGAACCGCCCTTGCCGCCGCCGATGGGAAGGCCAGTCAGGGAGTTCTTGAAGATCTGCTCAAAGCCGAGGAACTTGATGATGCCGGGATAAACATTCTTCTGGAAGCGCAGGCCGCCCTTGTACGGACCGATCGCGCCGTTGAACTGGCAGCGATAGCCGATGTTGGTGTGATATGCGCCATTGTCGTCCATCCAGACCACGCGGAAGGTGAACATACGCTCCGGCTCGACGATGCGGCCCAGCAGGTCAGCCTTCTCATACTCGGGATGCTTATCGATCACAGGGGAAAGCGAGGAGAGCACTTCCTCAACGGTCTGAACAAATTCGGGCTCATTGCCGTGCTTCTGGCGAACGGATTCGATGACGCGCTCAACATAGGCATTCATGTGCATTCATACTCCCTTAATTATTGAAATTTAACGGGCTTCCTGCCCGGGGGTCACAGATTATCGATGATGGAGACGATCTCCATGCCGATGCGCTTCTGCGCTTCCTTCGTGGCAGCGCCGATGTGCGGCGTGCAGGAGACGTTCGGATGGTTCAGCAGGGCCTCGTTCTTCGCTGGCTCCTCGGCATAGACATCCAGACCGGCGCCGCGGATCTTGCCGGAGTTCAGGCCCTCCAGCAGGGCCTCCTCATCGACATTGTTGCCGCGGGACGTGTTGACAAAGATGACGCCGTCCTTCATCTTGGCGATGTTCTCGCGGTTGATGAGGGGCTTGCCGTCAATGGCGGGCGTGTGCAGCGAAATAAAGTCGGACTGCGCCAGCAGCTCGTCCATCGTGACATAGTGCATGGTCTCGCACTCGATGCCTTCGACATGGTAGATATCATAGGCAACGACATTCATGCCGAGGCCCTGCGCCATGCGGCCCAGCGCCTGACCGATGCGGCCGTAGCCGATGACACCGAGAGTCTTGCCGCCCAGCTCGACGCCCTTGCCATAGGCCTTCTTCTCCCACTTGCCCTCGCGCATGGTGTGACCGGCGATGGACACAAAGCGTGCACAGGAGAGCATATGGGCCAGCGCCAGCTCCGCAACGGAGTTGGAGGAGGCACGCGGGGTATTCTTCACGGCGATGCCGTTTGCCTCGGCATAGGCCACGTCGATGTTGTCGACGCCGACGCCGCCGCGGATGATGAGCTTCAGGCGGGAGCCCTTCGCAGCATCGATGTGATTGGTGCGCACCTTGGTGGCAGAGCGGACGACCACGACGTCAAAGTCGCGGATGGCCTCGCCCAGCTCCTCGGGCGCGTAGAACTGCTCGACCACTTCGTGGCCCTTCGCGCGCAGGGTCTCCAGCGCGGTCTTATCCATTCCATCAGTAACGAGAATACGCATGGCAGGTTCTCCTTTCAAAGCGGCCGATCAATGCTCGGCTTCAAATTTCTTCAGGCATTCCACGAGGGCCTCCACGCCTTCCTTCGGCATGGCGTTATAGGTTGAGGCACGCAGGCCGCCGACGGACTTATGGCCCTTGAGGTTCTCAAATCCGGCTGCCTTGGTGTAGGCAACGACCTCAGCATCGAGGTCCTTATCACCGGTGACGAACGGGATGTTCATCAGGCTGCGGAACTCAGGATCGACCGCGCCGCGGAACATCTTGGAGGAATCCAGGAAGTCATACATGACCTTTGCCTTCTCCTCATTGATGCGCTGCATGGCAGTCAGGCCGCCGAGGCTCTTGAGGTACTTAAAGACCTTGCCGCAGACATAGATGGCCCAGCAGTTCGGCGTGTTATACATGGAGCCCGCGTCCGCATGGGTCTTGTACATCATGTAGATCGGCGTCTTGGGATCGAGGTCCTCGCGGATCAGATCCTCGCGGATGATGGCGATGACCATACCGGCGGGGCCGACGTTCTTCTGGACACCGGCATAGATCATGCCGTAGTCCGAAACATTGCACGGCTTGGACAGGAACATAGAGGACTGGTCAGAGACCAGGGGCTTGCCCTTCGTGTCCGGCAGCTTCTGCCACGTCGTGCCGTGGATAGTCTCGTTCTCGCAGATATAGACATAATCCGTATCCTCTTCGACCGGCAGATCGGAGCAGTCGGGAATGTAAGCATAGTTGCGATCCTTGGAGGAAGCGGCGACATTGACCTCGCCGTATTTCTTCGCCTCGGCAATGGCCTTCTTGGACCATGCGCCGGTTTCGATATAGATCGCCTTGCCATTCTTCATCAGATTCATCGGGATCATGGCAAACTGCAGCGTTGCGCCGCCCTGAATGAAGAGAACCTTATAGTTATCGGGGATCCCCATCAGATCACGCAGATCCTGCTCGGCCTCGTCGATGATGGTCTGGAAAACCTTCGAACGGTGCGACATCTCCATAACGCCCATACCGGCGCCGCGGTAGTTCAGCAGCTCGTCGCGGATCTCTTCCAACACCGGAACAGGCATGGTCGCGGGACCGGCGGAGAAATTATAAGTACGGTTGTACATCGTGGTACCTCCTGTCATTGCTCGGGCGTGCCCGGCTGTCCTAAGTATACGCCATGGAATGAAAATAATCAACCATAATTATCAAAAATTTATGTACGGAATACCAATTTTTTTCAGGTTTTCACCAAAATCAGCAGTTTATACAATGTGTCTTGTGAAAAACTGTGCACAACGACGTAGCGTTAATCGCCGAAACGCGGACATAGAAAAACCGCTGCAGGATGTCTTGCATTCTGCAGCGGTAGACCGGTATTCTCTTACACCAGCTCGATGATGGCCATCTCGGCAGCGTCGCCGCGGCGAACGCCGATACGGGTCACTCTCGTGTAGCCGCCATTGCGGTCGGCATACTTCGGAGCGAGTTCCTTGAAGACCTTGTGCGCGACATCTTCCTTCGTGATGAAGGCCAGAGCCTGACGGTAGGCGGCGAGGTCGCCCTTCTTACCAAGGGTGATCATCTTCTCCGCGACCGGCTGGACTTCCTTCGCACGGCAGAAGGTCGTCTCGAGCTTGCCGTTCTCCAGCAGATCGGTGGTCAGCTGGCGGAGCATCGCCTTGCGCTGATCGCTCGTTCTGCCGAGCTTACGGGTTCCAAACATTCGTATTTCCTCCTTTTAAAAGGTAAAGACAGCGGATCGGTCGGGCCGATTCCTTAGCTATTTGTGGTAGGCGTTTCCTCCGTCGCGAGCGACAGGCCCATCATGGCCAGCTTGTTCTGCACCTCGTCGAGCGACTTCTTGCCCATGTTGCGAACCTTCATCATCTCTTCCGGCGTTCTGGAGATCAGATCGCGGACGGTGTTGATGTTGGCACGCTTCAGGCAGTTGAAGCTGCGGACGGACAGATCGAGCTCTTCGATGGTGAGCTTCAGAGCGGTCGGCTCGGTGGAAACATCCTTTTCACGAACGATCGACTGGCTGGCGACCGTCTCGGAGAGATCGGTGAACAGGGCCAGATGCTCCGTCAGGATCTTGGCGGCGATGGACACGGCGTCCTTAGCCGTCGTGGTGGAATCCGTCCAGACCTCCAGCGTCAGCTTGTCGAAATCGGTCATGTTGCCGACACGCGTATTCTCGACCGTATAATTGACCTTATACACCGGGGAATACAGCGAGTCGACCGGGATCACACCAATGGGCGTCTGCGGCGTCTTGTTCCGGTCAGCCGGAACATAGCCGCGGCCGCGGCTCATGGTGATCTCCATGTTCAGCATGGCATCGGGTCCGAGCGAGCAGATGTGCAGGTCCTTATTCAGGATCTCCACATCGTCGTCGGTCTTGATGTCACCGGCCGTGACTTCGCACTCGCCGGAGGCATCAATATAAACCGTCTTCACGCCGTCACAGTTCATCTTAAAGATGATGCGCTTGATGTTCAGGACGATCTCAGTGACATCCTCCTTCACACCGGGGATAGTGGAAAACTCATGCTGGACGCCCGCGATCTTGATGGAGGTCGCAGCGGTACCAGGCAGAGAGGAAAGCAGAATCCTTCTCAGTGAGTTGCCCAGAGTCGTACCGTAGCCCCGCTCGAGCGGTTCCACGATAAAAATGCCATGGGCGGGATCTTCCGGAGAGTCGATGCACTCAATACGCGGCTTGTCAATTTCTACCATATAACAGATACCCTCCTTATGAATCTGCAAAACACAGGTTTTGCGGCGTAATCCAGCTTACCAATAAACGAGGGTGCAGCGTTACTTGGAGTACAGCTCGACGATGAGATGCTCGGCGATTTCGAAGTCGATATCATCTCTGGCCGGAAGCGCAAGAACCTTGCCGGACAGCGTGTTCTTGTCGCGGTCAAGCCACTTCGGGGCGGCGACGAAAGCGTCGTCTTCCTTCAGCTTCTTGAAGCGGTTGTTGGAGCAGCTCTTCTCGCAGACAGCGATGACGTCGCCCGTCTTCACGAGGTAGGACGGGATGTTGACGCGCTTGCCGTTGACGGTGTAGTGGCCATGGTTCACGAGCTGACGGGCCTCGCGGCGGGTCGCGGCAAAGCCAAGGCGATAGATCACGTTGTCAAGACGGCGCTCGATAAGGCTCAGAAGGACCTCACCGGTGTTGCCCTCAGCGCGGGCAGCCTTCTCATAATACATCCGGAACTGCTTCTCCAGGATGCCATAAACAAACTTGACCTTCTGCTTCTCGGTGAGCTGCAGAGCATATTCGGACTTCTTAGCTCTTCTCTGACCGCCGGGATTCTTATTGGAAGTCTTGGAATAACCCATGACGGCAGGAGAAACGCCAAGCGTTCTGCAACGCTTCAGAACGGGCTGAGTATTTTTCGCCATTCTATGATTTCCTCCTTAACGAATTAGACGCGACGTCTCTTGGGCGGACGGCAGCCATTGTGGGGAATGGGGGTGACGTCCTTGATCATGACAACTTCCAGACCCGCGGACTGCAGTGCGCGGATGGCAGCCTCACGACCTTGGCCCGGGCCCTTGACGTAGACCTCGACGGTCTTCAGGCCATGCTCCATGGCTGCCTTGGCAGCAGTCTCGGCGCACATCTGTGCGGCATAGGGCGTGGACTTACGGGAGCCACGGAAGCCGAGTCCGCCGGAGGAGGCCCAGGAAAGGGCGTTGCCCTGCAGATCGGTGATGGTCACCATGGTGTTGTTGAAGGAGGAACGAATATGAACGGCGCCCTTCTCAACATTTTTGCGCTCGCGGCGGCGCTTGACAACTTTCTTAGCAGTAGCCTTAGCCATTATTCAGTTCCCTCCTTACTTCTTCTTATTCGCAATGGTCTTCTTCGGGCCCTTGCGGGTGCGCGCGTTGGTCTTGGTGCGCTGACCTCTGACCGGCAGGCCTCTTCTGTGGCGCATGCCGCGGTAGCAGCCAATTTCCGTCAGGCGCTTGATGTTCAGAGCAACTTCACGGCGGAGGTCGCCCTCGATGGTGTAGTTCTTATCGATGACATCGCGCAGCGCAGCCTCCTGATCCTCGGTGAGATCCTTCACACGGGTATCAGGGTTCACATTGGCCAGCTTCAGAATGTCGTTCGCGCTTTTTCTGCCAATACCGAAAATATAAGTCAGAGCGATCTCGACTCTCTTTTCGCGGGGCAGGTCAATACCAGCAATACGTGCCATATACTCTCGAGCACCTCCTATTAACCTTGTCTCTGCTTATGCTTGGGATTTTCGCAAATTACCATGACGCGACCCTTGCGCTTGATAATCTTACATTTTTCGCACATGGGCTTCACGGACGGTCTAACCTTCATACTGTTTAACCTCCATATGAGAACAATGTCTCTTGTTTACTTGCTTCTCCAGGTGATCCGACCCTGAGTCAGATCATACGGAGACATCTGAACAGTTACCTTGTCACCGGGCAAGATCTTGATATAGTTCATTCTGAGCTTGCCGGAAATGTGTGCCAGAATCGTATGCCCGCCGCCAATATTGACTTTGAACATTGCATTCGGCAGTGCATCAGTCACGATGCCCTCAAGTTCGATTACGTCGTCTTTTGCCAAGTTTCTGAACCCTCCTTGGTTGAAACGTTGAATTCCCGGCCGAGTACGGCCAGTTCCCTTCGTAATTCGCTGTTGAGCAGTTTGTCGCCTGCGATGAGCTTCGCTGCGACGGTCGAATCTGGCCGAAGGACTTTGCGGACATGTTTGGCCTTCTTCCGCTTGGGATTTTCCAGCTTTCTTTCCTTCCCGTTGACCAGGGAAACGTACACACCGTCTGTGTCAACCACAAAGAACAGCATTCCCTGATCACGACCGGCAAGGGAGAGCACCACATCCGATTTGGATAGTTCCATGCTTAGAGTCCCTCGGCGACGGTGAGAATTTCCGGCTCGCCGTCGGTAATGAGCACAGTATTTTCGTAGTGGGCCGACAGGCTTCCGTCGGCGGTGACGGTCGTCCAGCCGTCCTTCAGCACCCGCACCTCGAAGGTACCGGCGTTGATCATCGGCTCGATGGCGATCACCATACCGCGGATCAGTCTGGGGCCTCTGCCGGGCTTGCCATAGTTTGGGACCTCAGGCTCCTCGTGCAGATGCTCACCGACACCGTGGCCGACGAAGTCACGGACGACTCCGCAGCCGAACGATTCGGCATAGGTCTGCACGGCATGCCCGATATCCGAGATCCGGCATCCCTGGCGCGCGAATTTCACGCCCTCGAAAAAGCTCTGCTTCGTGACATCAATAAGCCTCTGCGCTTCGGGAGAGATCTTCCCGCAGGCATAGGTTGCGGCGCAGTCCCCATGGAATCCCTGCCATTTGGCTCCGACATCGACGGAGACAATGTCACCCTCCTGCAGCACGCGGCCGTCCGGAATGCCGTGAATGACGGTATTGTTCACGGAAATACAGACGCTCGCTGGGTAGCCGGAGTAGTGCAAGAAGGACGGTGTTGCACCTTGTGACACGATGAAATCGTGGACAGCTTTGTCGATCGCCTTTGTGGTCACGCCGGGTCTTACCATTTCCCCTGCCAGAGCACGGGCTGCCGCGGTAATTTTACAGGCCCTGCGCATCACTGCGATCTCACGTTCATTTTTAATAGGGATCATTTTGATACACCCAATGCCGCCAGAATATCACGAGTAGCATCCTCGATGGGCTGATTTCCCTCGATAAGCCGGAGCTTGCCGAGCTTTTCATAGAAGCCCTTGAGCGCCTCGGTCTCCTTGTGGTAAACGGCCAGACGGCTGCGCACCGTTTCCGGCACGTCATCCGGCCGCGTGACCAGCTCGGAGCCGCACGCATTACAGATGCCCTCAATTTTGGGCGGATTCGCCGTGACATGGTAGCTGGAGCCGCAGCTGCCGCAGACGCGGCGGCCGGTCATCCGCTGCTCGATCACAGCGTCGTCAATTTCAATGGAGATCACACAGTCGATCTCAATGCCGGCATTCACAAGGGCCTCGGCCTGCGGGATCGTGCGGGGCATACCGTCGAGGATATACCCGTTTGCACAATCCGGCTCGGCCAGGCGGTCCCGGACGATGCCGATGATGACCTCGTCCGGAACCAGATTGCCCTGGTCCATGAATGCCTTCGCTTTGAGACCGGTCTCCGTGCGATTCCGGATTGCTTCTCGGAGGATGTTCCCGGTGGAAATGGTCGGGATCCCGAGCCGCTTGGACAGGATCTCTGCCTGCGTGCCCTTCCCCGCGCCGGGAGCTCCCAGCAGGATCAGTCTCATGTCCAGCCTCCTGTTATTTCTCAAGGAAGCCGGAGTAGTTGCGCATCAGCATCTGCGCCTCGATGGCTGCGACGGTCTCCAGAGCAACGCTGACCACGATGATGATGGACGTGCCGCCGAAGGAGAATCTCGTGTTGCTCATGATCGTGCCGAGAAGGACCGGCAGGACCGCGATAACACCGAGGTAGATCGCGCCGAAGAGGGTGATCTTGTTGATGACCTTGCGGATGAAGTCAGCGGTCGGACGGCCCGGACGGAAGCCGGGGATGAAGCCGCCGTTTTTCTTCAGATTGTTGGCCACCTCAACAGGATTGTACTGAATGGTCGCATAGAAGTAGCTGAAGCCCACGATCAGGAGCAGATAGATGATCGTGTAGATCACGCTGGTGCTCGTGAACACATGCTTGTAAGCCCAGTTGCTCGTCCAGCCGCCGAACGCGCAGATGGTGGCGGGCAGGCTCGCGATGGACTGTGCAAAGATGATGGGCATAACGCCGGACATGTTGACCTTGATGGGCAGATGCGTGTTCTGGCCACCATAGACCTTACGGCCGACAACGCGCTTGGCGTACTGGACCGGGATGCGGCGCTCAGCCTGGGAAACGAAAACGATGAAGGCGATGATCGCGAGCATGGCGACGATCAGCAGCAGAGCCCAGTACCAGAAGCCGCCGAAGTTGGACTTCAGGTTGTTGAAAATCGGCAGGATGATGCCGGACGGGATGCGGGCGATGATGTTGGCGAACAGGATCATAGAGATGCCGTTGCCGATGCCGTGCTCGGAGATCTGATCACCCAGCCACATGACCAGCGTGGAGCCGGCCGTAAAGGTCAGGATGATGACGAGAGCAGTCAGGAAGCCGGTGCTCGTAAGGAGCATGTTGCTGTACTGGCTGTTGTAGTTGCTGAGCATGATATAATAGGCAAAGCCCATCAGGATGCCCAGGCCGACCGTGGTATAACGCGTGATCTTCGTGATCATCTTCTTGCCCTCTTCGCCGCCCTCTTTGCTCAGGCGCTCGAGAGCGGGAATGGCGATGGTAAGAAGCTGAATGATGATGGATGCGTTGATATACGGCTGGATCGACAGTGCGAAGATGGTGGCCTGCGAGAAGGCAGAGCCGGACATCATATCGAACAGGCCGAAGATGGTGTTGCTCAGCTGCTGGCTGAACATCAGGGACATCTGCTGCACGTTGACACCGGGAACGGGAATGACGTTGCCGATGCGGTACAGAAGGATGATCACGAGCGTGAAGAGGAGCTTTCTGCGCAGCTCAGGGATCTTCCAGGCATTGCGGATGGTAGTAAGCACTTACACCACCTCAGCCTTTCCACCTGCCTCTTCGATTTTCGTTTTGGCAGATCCGGAAAACGCTGCTGCTTTCACAGTGAGCTTCTTAGTGAGATTGCCATTGGAGAGGACCTTCAGGCCGTACTTGCAGTCACGGATGATGCCCTTCTCCGTCAGGGCAGCGGCGTCGACCACTGCACCGTCCTCAAAGACGTTGAGCTGGCCGAGGTTCACGGCCGTCAGCGGCTTTGCAAAGATGTTATTGAAACCACGCTTCGGGATGCGTCTTGCCAGAGGCATCTGGCCGCCTTCGAAGCCGACACGGATCTTACCGCCGGAACGGGCCTTCTGACCCTTGTGACCGCGACCAGCCGTCTTGCCGTTGCCGGTGCCGGTGCCGCGACCCTTGCGCTTGCCAACCTGGGTAGAACCCGCGATGGGAGCAAGTTCATGTAACTCCATTCTTGTCTCCTCCTTATTCTACTTCGGTGACCTCGAGAAGATAGCCGATCTTGGCGATCTTGCCGCGGGTCTGTTCGTTATCGGGCTGGATGGTCTCCTGGCCGATCTTGCGCAGGCCGAGGGACTCAGCCGTCGCAATGTGCTTCTGGATACGACCGCTGATGCTCTTGACCAGCTTGATCTTTAACTGTGCCATGTCCGTATCCTCCTTAACCAACGATTTCTTCGACGCTCTTGCCGCGGATGCGAGCGACCTCTTCCGGTCCACGCAGGCTCAGCAGGCCCTGCATCGTTGCCTTGACAACGTTCTGCGGGTTGTTGGAGCGCAGGCACTTGGCGCGAATGTTGCTGATACCGGCAGCTTCCATAACAGCACGGACAGCGCCGCCGGCCAGAACGCCGGTACCGACAGGAGCCGGCTTCAGCAGGACCTTACCGGCGCCAAAGATGCCGATGACTTCGTGGGGGATCGTGGTCTCCGCGAGAACGACCTTCTGCAGGTTCTTCTTCGCGTTGGCAATGCCCTTCAGGATCGCCTCGGAAACCTCGGCTGCCTTGCCCAGGCCATAGCCCACGGTGCCCTTGCCGTCGCCGACGACGACGAGAGCGGAGAACTTCATAACGCGGCCGCCCTTGACCGTCTTGGAAACACGGTTCAGGTAGACGACGCGCTCAATCATCTCGGGAGCATTGTCCTTTTCGGACGCTCTGTTATAAGCCATTTCTCGTTCCTCCTCTTAGAATTTGAGGCCGCCCTCGCGCGCGCCTTCGGCGAGTGCCGCTACACGACCGTGGTAGACATAGCCGCCGCGGTCAAAAACGACTTCCTCGATCTCCTTGGCCTTCGCACGCTCGGCGAGGAGCAGGCCGACCTTCTTGGCAGCTTCGCAGTTGCCGGTCGCACCCTCAAACTCCTTCTCCACGGTAGAAGCGGAAACCAGAGTGGCTCCATTGACATCATCAATGATCTGCGCATAGATGTTGGCGTTGCTTCTGAAAACATTCAGGCGGGGTCTGCACGGTGTGCCGGAGATCTTGCCGCGAACGCGAACATGGCGCTTCAGGCGCATGGCCTTCTTATCGGTCTTCTTAATCATTTACGCACACCTCCTGTTATTTCTTACCGCCGGTCTTGCCTTCCTTATGGCGAAGAACCTCGGTCGTATACTTGATGCCCTTGCCCTTGTAAGGCTCAGGCGGTCTCTTGCCGCGGACCTCAGCAGCGAACTGGCCGACCTTCTGCTTGTCGATGCCGCTGATGACGATCTTGTTCTGGGCAGGAACGTCGATGGTGATGCCGTCGATCTCATCGACAACAACAGGATGGGAGTAGCCAAGGTTCATGATGAGCTGCTTGCCCTGCTTCTGTGCACGGTAGCCGACACCATTGACCTCAAGCTCCTTCGTGTAACCCTTCTCGACGCCGACGATCATGTTGTGCAGCAGCGTGCGGGTCAGGCCATGCAGGCTCTTGTGCTCGTGCTCCTCATCCGGGCGGGAGACGGTCAGAACAGCGCCCTCCTGCTTGATGATCATATCATGATGGAATTTGCTGGTCAGAGTACCCTTCGGGCCCTTGACGGTGACGAGATTGCCGTCCGCGATGGTCACTTCAACGCCTGCCGGTACAGTGATAGGCATTTTGCCGATTCTGGACATAATGTTACCTCCTTACCAGACGAACGCAAGGACTTCGCCGCCGATATGTGCTGCGCGAGCAGCCTTATCGGTCATGACGCCCTTGGAAGTGGAAATGATGGCGATGCCAAGGCCCTTGAGAACCTTCGGCAGCTCCGCAGCGCCGGCGTAGATACGCAGGCCCGGCTTGGAGACGCGGCGAAGACCGGAAATGACCTTCTCCTTGTTGCCCAGGTACTTCAGGGTGATGTGGATCACGCCCTGCTTGCCGTCCTCCTCAACGGAGTATGCCTTGATATAGCCCTCGTCGAGCAGGATCTTGGCAATGTCCTTCTTGAGGTTGGAAGCGGGGACATCCACAGTTTCGTGCTTTGCAGAGTTCGCATTCCGGATTCGGGTGAGCATATCTGCAACGGGATCGGTGATTTGCATGTGATTGACCTCCTTTAGAAGTTACGGGCTGAACCCGTTAAGACGTCAGAGTATCAGAGGAATGTGAGCCGCAAGCGGCTCCATGTTCCCCTGACTTCTGATGCCTGTTTTCCATTTGAATCACGCAAGGATGCGTATTCGCGCACACGCGCGGGAATGAAAAATTACCAGCTTGCCTTCTTGACGCCGGGGATCTCGCCTTTGTAGGCGAGCTCACGGAAGCAGATACGGCAAACGCCGTAGTCGCGGAGGTAGGCATGGGGTCTGCCGCAGATCTTGCAGCGGTTGTAGCGGCGGGTGGAGAACTTGTTTCCAGCCTGCTGCTTCAGGATCATTGCTTTTCTAGCCATTGTGTTCTTCCTCCCAATTAAGCGTGGAACGGAGCGCCGACCATGGTCAGCAGTTCCTTGGCTTCCTCGTCGGTCGTCGCGGTGGTGCAGATGCAGATGTCCATGCCGCGGATCTTGTCGACCTTGTCATACTCGATTTCGGGGAAGATGAGCTGCTCCTTCAGGCCCATGGCATAGTTGCCGCGGCCGTCGAAAGCATTGGGGTTGATGCCGCGGAAGTCGCGGACACGGGGCAGAGCCACGTTGAACAGGCGGTCGAGGAATTCCCACATCTTGTCGCCGCGCAGCGTGACCTTCACGCCGACGGTCTCGCCCTCACGGACCTTGAAGTTTGCGACGGACTTGCGAGCCTTCGTCGTGATGGGCTTCTGGCCGGTGATGGTGGCGATATCCTTGCAGATAGCCTCGATCTCCTTCGCGTTGTTCTTGCTCTCGCCGCAGCCGACGTTCACAATGACCTTCGCGATCTGGGGGATCTGCATGACGCTCTTATACTGGAACTTCTTCATGAGAGCGGGAGCGATTTCTTCGGTATACTTCACTTTCAGTCTAGCCATAATCTCGTCCCTCCTCCTCAGATTTCCTTGCCGCACTTCTTGCAGACGCGGACCTTCTTGTCGCCGTCGAGCTTGAAGCCGACGCGAACGCCCTTCTTGCAGGTGCTGCAGTAGAGCTGGACCTTATCCGCACGAATGGGGATCTCACGCTTGATGATGCCGCTGGTCTCGTTCTGCTTGCGGGCCTTGACATGGCAGGTAGCCACGTTGACGCCCTCGACGAGCAGCTTGTTCTCCTTGGGCATGGCGGTGAGCACCTTGCCCTTCTTGCCCTTGGACTTGCCGGAAAGGACAATGACGGTATCGTTCTTCTTAATGTTCATTGACTGGTCCCCCCATTAAATGACTTCCGGGGCCAGGGAGAGGATCTTCATGTATTCCTTATCACGAAGCTCTCTGGCGACCGGCCCAAAAATACGGGTGCCGCGGGGATTCTTGTCGTCCTTGATCAGGACGGCAGCGTTCTCGTCGAAACGGACATAGGTGCCGTCGGCGCGGCGAACGCCCTTGCAGGTACGCACGATGACAGCGCGAACGACTTCGCCCTTCTTCACGGTGCCGCCCGGGGTAGCCTTACGGACGGAAGCGACGATGACGTCGCCGATGTTGCCGAACTTACGCTTGGAGCCGCCAAGCACACGGATGCACTTGATCTCCTTTGCGCCGGTGTTGTCGGCAACCTTCAGATAAGATTCCTGCTGGATCATAAGTTGTCGACCTCCTTACTCAGCCTTCTTGATGATTTCAACGAGACGCCATCTCTTGTCCTTGGACAGGGGGCGGCACTCCATCACCTTCACGGTATCGCCGACGCCGCACTCGTTGTTCTCGTCGTGCGCCTTCAGCTTGTAGGTTCTCTTCACGATCTTCTTATACAGCTTGTGCTGTACGCTGTCCTCAATTGCAACCACGATGGTCTTGTCCATCTTATCGGAGACGACCTGACCAACTCTGGTTTTGCGGAAAGCTCTTGTAGTTTCACTCATAATTGCTTACCTCCTCAGATTGCGGTCTCTTTCTCACGAATAATAGTCTTGATGCGGGCAATGTCTTTCTTGACAGCAGCGATTTTGACGGGGTTATCGAGCTGGTTGGTCGCGTGCTGCATCCGCAGGAAGAACAGATCCTTCTTCAGATCGGCAGCCTTCGCCTCCAGATCAGCGACGGACATCGCTCTCAGTTCTTTTGCCTTCATCATTATTCACCACCATTCTCAGATACTGCATCTTCACGGGCGATGATCTTGGTCTTGATGGGCAGCTTGTGCTGTGCCAGACGGAGAGCCTCGCGGGCATCTTCCTCGGACACGCCGCCGATCTCGAACATGACCTTCTGCGCCTTGACGACTGCAACCCAGTATTCCGGAGCGCCCTTGCCGGAGCCCATACGGACGCCGAGCGCCTTCTTGGAAACAGGCTTGTCGGGGAAAATCTTGATCCAGACCTGGCCGCTACGCTTGGTGTAACGGGTCATGGCGATACGGGCCGCCTCGATCTGGTTGCCGGTGATCCAGCCGGGCTCCATGGCCTGGATGCCGAACTCACCGTAGGAAACCTTATTGCCGCGGGAGGCAGCGCCCTTCATACGGCCGCGCTGAACCTTGCGGAACTTTGTTCTCTTGGGCATTAACATCAGCGGTTGCCTCCTTCCCTGCGATCATCGCGGCGGCGATCCCCATAGGGTCTGCCGGAACCGCGGCGGTCACCGCCACGGCGATCATCGCGGCGACGGTCATTGTTGCGGCGCTCACGGCGCGGAGCCTCGGGAGCGGTCTGACGGAGCGTGGAGTTCAGGACTTCGCCCTTGTAGATCCAGACCTTGCAGCCGATCTTGCCGTAAGTGGTGTTGGCCTCAGCGAAGCCGTAGTCGATGTCCGCGCGCAGAGTCTGCAGGGGGATGGTGCCCTCATGATAGGACTCGCTGCGGGCGATCTCGGCGCCGCCCAGACGGCCGCCGCAGGCGCACTTGATGCCCTTTGCGCCCAGACGGGTCGCACGCTGCATCGCCTGCTTCATGGCGCGGCGGAAGGAAATGCGCTTCTCGAGCTGCGCGGCGATGTTCTCAGCCACGAGCTGGGCGTTGAGGTCCGGGCTGCGGATCTCGACGATGTTCAGAGAAACGGCCTTGCCGAGCTTCTGCTCGAGCTCCAGACGGAGCTTTTCGATCTCCTGGCCGCCCTTGCCGATGACGACGCCCGGACGGGAGCAGTGCAGGTTGATCTTAACGCGGGCATTGCTGCGCTCGATTTCGATCTTCGCAATGCCGGCGGAATAGAGTCTCTTCTTGAGATCCTTACGGATGTTGTAGTCCTCAACGAGAAGGTCGCCGACCTTGTCGTTACGGGCATACCAACGAGAGTCCCAGTCCTTGATCACGCCAACGCGCAATCCGTGGGGATTAACTTTCTGTCCCATAGTAACCTCCTTAAGCCTTCTCGCTCACACCGATGGTGATATGCGTGGTTCTCTTGAGAATGCGGCTGTATCTGCCTCTGGCAGTGGCTCTGCCGCGCTTGAGGATCGGGCCGGGGTTCGCGACAGCAGTGGTAACGACCAGCTTGTCGACGTCCATGCCGTTGTTATTCTCAGCATTGGCGATCGCACTCTTGAGGAGCTTGAGCATCGGCTCGGAAGCAGCCTTGGGCGTCTGCATCAGATAGACGCAGGCAGTCTTGGCATCCTTGCCGCGGATGATGTCGCACAGGATCGAGACCTTGCGCGGGGAAATACGCAGGTATTTCAGATGAGCTTTCGCTTCCATGTTTTCTCCTCCTTACTTAGAATTGGAGGTCTTGGAGCCGGAATGACCGCGGAACGTTCTCGTGGGAACGAACTCGCCCAGCTTATGACCAACCATGTCTTCTGTCACATAGACGGGAACGTGCTTGCGGCCGTCATGGACAGCAATCGTATGACCGACGAAGGAGGGGAAGATGGTAGAGGATCTCGACCAGGTCTTCAGAACTTTCTTCTCACCGGTTTTGTTAAGCTCTTCCACGCGCTTGTAGAGTTCAGGAGCAACAAACGGGCCTTTCTTAATACTTCTGCTCATGTTTCATTTCCTCCTTACTTACCGTTGCGGCGCTTGATGATGAACTTGTTGGTCGGGTTCTTCGCCTTGCGGGTCTTCAGGCCCATAGCAGGCTTGCCCCACGGAGTGACGGGGCCGGGACGGCCAACAGGTGCGCGGCCTTCGCCGCCGCCGTGCGGGTGATCGTTCGGGTTCATGACGGAGCCGCGGACGGTCGGGCGGATGCCCATGTGACGCTTGCGGCCGGCCTTGCCGATGTGCACGTTGCCGTGGTCGATGTTGCCGACCTGGCCGATGCACGCCGTGCAGTTCATGCGGACGTAGCGAACCTCACCGGAGGGCAGGCGAACCTGAGCGAGCTCGCCTTCCTTCGCCAGCAGCTGTGCAGCGACGCCGGCGGAGCGGACAAGCTGAGCGCCGTAGCCGGGCTGCAGCTCGATGTTGTGGATGATGGTGCCGACGGGGATGTTGGCAAGCGGCAGGCAGTTGCCCGGCTTGATATCCGCAGCGGCGGAGGCGAGGATGGTGTCGCCGGCCTTCAGGCCGACCGGTGCGAGCACATAGCGCAGCTCGCCGTCCTCGTACTTGACCAGCGCGATGAACGCGCTGCGGTTCGGATCGTACTCCAGGCGCTGCACGACAGCGGGCATATCCAGCTTATCGCGACGGAAGTCGATCACGCGGTACTTGCGCTTGTTGCCGCCGCCGCGATGGCGGACGGTGATTCTGCCGTAGCTGTTGCGACCGGAATTCTTCTTCAGGGTCTCAAGCAGGCTACGCTCGGGCTTTGCCTTCTTATCGACGCCGTCGAAAGCAGACACGGTCATGCCGCGGCGGGCCGGGGTATAAGGCTTATACGTTTTAATCGCCATTTTGCGTTACACTCCTTTATGAGATGGATTAGACCATACCCTCGAAGAACTCGATGGTCTTGGAATCGGCGGTCAGCTTGACGACAGCCTTCTTGTAGCTGGCGGTGCGGCCGGCGGGATATCTGCCCTGGCGCTTCAGCTTGCCATCCATGCGGATGGTGGTGACCTTCTCGACCTTCACGCCGAAGATCTCGGAAACAGCCTTCTTGATCTCGGTCTTGTTGGCGCTCTCGGCGACCAGGAAGACGTACTTCTTCAGTTCAGTGGCTTCCATGGACTGCTCGGTGATGACCGGGCGAATGATGATATCGTATGCGGTCTTCATGCGAACACCTCCTCAATCTTCGCAAGCGCAGCCTTGTCGAGCACGAGCTTCTTCGCATTGAGGATGTCGTACACATTGACGAGGTTGGCAAAGGTGGTCTGGACGCCGGGCAGGTTGCGGGCGGAGAGGACGACGTTCTCGTTGGCCTCAGCGGTCACGACCAGAGCCTTGCAGTCGGCGTTGACTGCGCTCAGGAAACCGGCGAACTTCTTGGTCTTGATCTCATCCATCTTGATCTCGTCGATGACGACGATGTCAGCGGACTGAGCCTTGGCGCTCAGAACGGACTTCAGAGCCAGACGGCGGACCTTCTTGTTGAGCGTGTAGCTGTAATCGCGGGGCTTCGGGGCAAAGACGATGCCGCCGTGCGTCCACTGCGGGGCGCGGGTGCTGCCCTGACGGGCGTGGCCGGTGCCCTTCTGCTTCCAGGGCTTCTTGCCGCCGCCGGAGACCTCAGCGCGGGTCAGTGCGGACTGCGTGCCCTGACGGCAGTTGGCCAGATGATTCTTGACGACGTCGTGGACGACGGACTCGTTGGGCTCGATGCCGAACACGGCCTCGGAAAGCTCAACCTCGCCGACCTGCTTGCCGTTCATGTCGTAAACATTGGTCTTAAGCATGGTGATTTAGCTCCTTTCCTTAGCCTCTCGCGGAAGCCTTCTGCGGGTTACGAGCGGAAGCCTTCTGCGGGTTCTTGCTGACGCCAGCCTCGCCGTGCGTCTCCTTGATCTTCTTGACAGTGCTCTTGACGTACACAAGGCCGCCCTTCGGGCCGGGGATCGCGCCGCGGATGACGAGCATGTTCAGGTCCGCGTCGACCTTGACGACGTCGAGGTTCTGCACGGTGACCTGCTCAACGCCCATCTGGCCTGCGCCGATCTTACCCTTGAAGATACGGGAAGGATCGGAGGAGGAGCCCATGGAACCTGCATGACGGTGGACCGGGCCGCCGCCGTGGGTCGTCGGGGTGCGCTGTGCGTTCCATCTCTTGATGACGCCCTGATAGCCGTGGCCCTTGGAGATGCCGGTCACGTCGACGTGATCGCCAGCAGCAAAGGTGTCGACCTTGATCTCGGCGCCGACCTCGAGCTCAGCAGCATTGTCAAGCTTGAATTCCTTCAGGTGCTTTCTGGCAGAGATGCCAGCCTTCTTGAGATGACCCAGCTCCGGCTTGCTGAGCTTCTTCTCGGCGACCTCGCCGTAAGCCAGCTGCACGGAAACATAGCCGTCATTCTCGATCGTCTTCTTCTGAGCGACGACGCACGGGCCTGCTTCGATGACCGTAACAGGGATCACATGGCCGTTCTCATCGAAGATCTGGGTCATGCCCACTTTCTTGCCGATGATTGCTTTCTGCATGTTGTTTACTCCTTTTTAGGTTATTGGTTGGAAGACTTGACCATTGGGCAGCCATTGGTCTGCCAACATGACCCGGGACCGCCTCGGGCGGTCGGGGCTCGCTGTATCCCGGAGCGGGATTACAGCTTTATCTCAATCTCAACGCCGGCCGGAAGGTCGAGGCCCTGCAGAGCTTCGATGCACTTCGCATTCGGATTGAGGATATCGATCAGTCTCTTATGGGTTCTGCGCTCGAACTGCTCACGGGAATCCTTATACTTGTGAACAGCGCGAAGGATGGTGACGACTTCCTTCTTCGTGGGAAGGGGGATCGGGCCGGAGACGGTCGCGCCGTTGCGCTTTGCCGACTCGACGATCTTCTCCGCAGTGGAGTCGATGAGCTGATGATCATAGGCCTTCAGGCGAATTCTGATCATTTCGTTTGCCATGTTGTTGTTTCCTCCTTGAAACGTACTCAGTTCTCTGGTTTGCTGGGTACGGTCGAAGCGCTTTTGCTGTACGCTTAACCGTGCGTATCACTCCGCAGCCATGAAAAAAGGCCGACGTTCGCCGGCCGTGCCTCATGTGCGGCGATATACGCCACGCACACAAAGTGCCTCAGCCGCCCGATGACCGGACATACTCCGCGGAAGTTACCGCCATCGGCGCAATCTCCCGCATCATCGCAGTGCGTGCGCAGAGCATCCCTCAACGCGCGCCCCTATATAGTAATCCACGCAGCCGTGAATGTCAAGCCTTTTTTCGGTTTTTTTCATAATTTTTTTCAGATTATTTTGTGAAAAACGGAGATTTTCAGGATTTCCCTGCAAGAGGCCGAAACAGGCGGCCGCAGAGACCTGCAGCCGCCCCGATTTCTGTTGATCTACTCGACGATGCCGATACCGTATGCCGGAAGCCCAAGCAGTGCACCGCCATTTCCGTTCAGAGAGAGGTTATACCAGACGCCGTCATAGCAAGCCGTCTCCATGGCGAACCAATACTGTTCCCCGTCGAAGCTTACGGACGCAAACACCGTGCACAACTCATCCGCGCCGCACTCTTTCCGAAGTCCCTCGCGGTTTTTGGTATTTGCCTCGCTCGCGTAACGTTCCTGGAAATCCGCATCCGGATACTCCTCGGCACACATGATTTCCTCGACGTGCATGTTTGACCGGATGTCATCGTCCGCAAACTCGCGGGTGAAGTTTTCCAGATCATTCGTTGAATCGAAGTGCACAGCGTCAATTCCATCCTGCATGTCATAGGGGGTGTCCGCCAAAGCGATCAGGCGATACTGCGTATAAAGTGTCCCGCTGCATCGCGGAAACGAACGGCGAGATTCACCTGCTCCGCACCAAGCCAGTCCGGGCTGTAGGAATTCGGCAGATACATACTGCGTCGCTCGGCATAGGTCTTCCAATCGAAATGCGCAGTAAAGGTCTCAATGGCAAAGCTGGAGATCGCTTTCTCTGCATCTCCGTTGAGCAGCCCGTCGAGATAGGCCTGCATAGCCGCCTCCGGAGAGTCGAAGCCGCTGCCCTCCAATTTGGTCTCCGCGCCGCCCTTCCGGCACAGCGCAAATACGCCGGCTGCGATCGCACAGCACAACACACCGGCAAGCAGACCGAGGAAGAATTTTCCCCATCCGCCGGAAGGTTTCCGTGCCATCTGTTCGGCCGGCTGTTCTGGTGTCAGAATCTGCACAACCGGCTGGACCGGCAGCGGCTCCGGGGCCGGTGCCCCACAGCTGCAGCAGAAACGTGCTTCCGGCTCCAATTTACAGCCGCATGATCTGCAATACATAATCTTTCCCCTCTCTAAACCGTGCCTTACAGCTCCGCGATCGCCTCGACCTCGACAAGGACACCCTTCGGGAGCGTGCGCACGGCGACGCAGCTGCGTGCGGACTTCTCCGTGAAATAGCGGGCATAGACCTCATTGAACGCGGCGAAGTCGTCCATCGTCTGCAGGAAGCAGAGCGTCTTGACCGTCCGCTGGAACGACGTTCCGGCCGCCTCGAGAACTGCGCCGAGATTCTGCATGACCTGCTCGGTCTGCGCCGTAATGTCCTCCCCCGCCACGGCGCCCGTCGCGGGATCAATGGGGATCTGGCCGGACGTGAACAGCAGGCCGCCTGCCTTCATTGCCTGAGAATACGGGCCGATGGCCGCAGGTGCCTTTTCCGTGTAGACTTTTTCCATGATGATTCCTCCTGTTGATTCGTTGTGGGTCGCGCCGCCTCAGGCCTCCCGCTCCATCCGGCTGCGGATGTAATCCGGGACGTCCTGCTGCGGGATGTGCAGAACATGGGCAAGCTCGTCGTTCAGGAGCTTTTCCGCGTCGCGCAGGGTCTGCTCGTCGGCAATGCGCAGATGCTTGCCGTTTTTCTGCAGCTCGCGGCGGCGTACATAGAGCATCCGGATCAGGTGCAGGACCCGCCTGCGGTCACCGCCGGACAGGATCTGGGCAAACACCTGCTTGCGCTCGTTCGGGTCATCGATCCAGGAGATGCTTTCGCCCGCTGCGGACTGAAGCAGGCTCTCGATCTCCGGCTCGGACAGAACGGGCCGCATCCGGCTGCACAGCAGCTCGTTGTCCGTCGGGACATAGATCGTCGCGCGCGTGCGATACACCGGGCGCAGAACGTAGTATTTGCTGCGCTTTCCCCCGATCCGCAGCGTTTCGATCGCCTCGATTGCGCAGATCCCTTCCGTTCCGTACAGTACGGTCTGACCAGGCTCCAGCATTTCGCTCACTCCTTCCTGTTTTCTGCCATTCTATGGATATCATACCACATTTTGCGCAAAAATGTCAGGGGGCATTTGCGAATTTTCTTTGTTTTTCACATAAAAGCGCCGCCCGGTCGTCCGGGCGGCGCTGAATTGCTTCCTATATATTATTGTATCCCGGCTCAGATCGCGCCGTGCTCGGCGAGCAGCTTCTCAACATCCGTGCCGCGGACCTTCTTCAGCAGCTCCTTCAGAGCCAGCTTTTCGACTACGCCAAGGTCCATGTCCGTGAGTTTGCGGCCGTCGCGCAGGGCAACACTGGCGTTCACGAGGTCGCGCACGTCATAGGTGCTGCCCCAGACCTCCGGCACACCGCGGTCGATGTCGAGCAGACTGTAGACGGCCTCCATACCGGTGCGGATGGAATACTCCGTCGTGAAGATCGTATCGCGGGCCGTCTCGGCAAACTGACCGAGGAAGGCGAAGTTCACGGCTCCGTCCGGAACGACGTTCGGGCGGTCGCCCTTTTCACGCGGCATGAAAAACGCGGTGATATACGGCATCATAACAGGGACGGTCTTTGCGCTATGCTCTGCGAGATCCGCGATCTCAGCGACCGGCACGCCAAGGTGATACAGCCACTCCATGCAGATCTCCTTGCCAGTGCACTCGCGCATGGTCTTCTTAACGAAGTCGCCCGGCTTGTCGGAGAACAGGCCGTAGACCCAGATGACGAGCTGGTCCTTCGGCTGATTGCGGAACTGCGGCTGGCGATTGATCGTCCAGCTGAGAAGCCAGCCGGAATCGCGGGCCGTGACGATGCCGCCCGTAACGACCTTGCCGGAGAACGGGTCGCGCTTGCAGATCTTTTCGATATACGGCACGATCCTGCGGTCGAGCGTCGTAACGGTCGCGCTCATCCAGTTCGACTGCTCCGGATCGCTGCAGAACTTGTCCGGATGGCCAAACGACGGATCCTGTGCCGCGATCTTGCGCCACATATCCCAGCCGCCGCCCTCGCGGATGGTCTTGTTGAAGGCCGCGGGCTCATTCTGGCTGCCGTAGGCGGAGTTCTCGACGCAGCCGCCGTTCGTGATGAAAACAAGGTCGTTGTCCGTCAGGTCGATGGCATCCTCCCTGCCCTCGCGCTGCAGAACGATGCGGCGTGCCGCCTTGCGGCCGTTCCGGATGTCAAACTCCACATTGACGACCTTCGTGTTGTATTGGAAGTCCACACCGTGCTCCTGCAGATAATGCACCATCGGCAGGATCATGGACTCGTACTGATTGTAGCGCGTGAAGCGCAGAGCCGTAAAATCAGGCAGGCCGCCGACATGATGGATGAAGCGCTTGAGATACAGCTTCATCTCCAGTGCGGAGTGCCAATTTTCAAAGGCGAACATCGTGCGCCAGTAGAGCCAGAAGTTCGAATCGAGCACCTCGTGATCGAAGATCTCGTCGATGCGCTTGTTGTAGAGCTCCTCATCCGGCGTGAAGAACAGCTTCATGATCTCCATTGCGCCCTTGTCGGACAGGCCGAACTTTTTGTCGGTGTGTGCGTCCTGCCCCTGCTTCTCCGTGGCACGGCAGAGCGAATAGTTCGGGTCGGCCTTATTGAGCCAGTAATACTCATCCAGCACGCTCACCCCCTCCGTCTCAATGGACGGGATGGAGCGGAACAGGTCCCACATACATTCGAAATGATTGTCCATCTCGCGGCCGCCGCGCATGACATAGCCGATGTCGGTATACTGATAGCCGTCACACGCGCCGCCGGGGATCGGGTCCTTCTCCAGAATATGGATCCGCTCACCGGCCATCTGACCATCTCGGACAAGATAGCAGGCAGCCGCCAGAGCGGCAAGGCCGGAGCCGATGAGATATGCGGCTTTTTCGTCAACGCCCTGCGGCTTCTGCGGGCGGGCAAACGCTTCATAATTACCACTGGAATAATACATACTCTGTTCCTCCGTAGCTTCTATCGAATTTGTAGCCCTATTATAAGATGCCCGCCTTTCCTGCACAATAGACAGAAATTCCGCCGTGCCGCAATTTCAGGCACAGCGGAAAAGCTGTCTTATTTTTGGGCACGGCGGGCTTTTTGTCGCAATGTCACGGAAGCGGCCGCAGATACTCGCTTTTCGCCCAGCCGAGCAGACCGTCATAATCCACGACGGACCAGTCGTCATAGGAATTGAGGATACGCACCGGCGCGCCGTTCGGCATGCGCGCGAGAATGCGGGCCGTTGTGGCCGGAGCGCCGCGCAGCAGAAGATTCCCGCTTTCCACGGACACGACGCCCTCCCGCTCCGGCCGCGGTGAGAGGAACGGCACACCGAAATACTCCGTCACGGACAGGGTCAGACTGCGCGCAATGGCCTCGAGGTTATTTTCGATCCATTCGGCATCGGCGCGGTTGTCATGATAGCCCAGCTCCGCCAGCACGGACGGAGCACGCACGCGGCGGATCTCCGTGATGGACGTCGAGGCCAGCGGCCGCACTCTCTGCGGCAGCGGATAGATCTCGCGCAGATTATCCGCCAGGATATTAGCCATCCGCAGGCCGTCCGTGCTGCCGGGATAATAATAGAGGTCGATGCCGCGCACGGTCCCGGCTGACTGCGGCGGCGCGGCGTTGCTGTGCAGAGCAAGATGGAAATCATAGTTTCCGGCGTTCGAGGCGCGGATAGACGTGCCGACCGTCCCTTCCGGGTCGTTGCGGGTGACGTTGATGCCGGAGGCGCGCAGATACGGCTCCATCCGGTCGGCGATGCGGTTCATCCACAGGCGCTCATTTCCCTCCGTCACATAGGGATTGCCCACCTGTGTGGAGGGACTCAGAAATAAAAACGGCATAAACAGTTCTCCTTTTCCTCTTGTCAAAAACCTCTCAGACTTTTCCGCCAAAAAATTTCAAAGCAAAATTTTGTAGTTTGTAGTTTGATTTTGCAATTTTGCCGCTCCTCCGAAACGTTCGTCCGGGCAGGTTTTCTGACAGTCTGCTTTGGCTTTCTTCTTTTTTTCCATTCTATGCCGCAGCGCAAAAAGTGTTGTTGCGGTGCTGAGAAAAGTATGATATGATTTAAGTTGATTGTGAATCAGAAGGCGGAGGAATATCCATGCAGTATATCGTTCTGGACATGGAGTGGAATCAGCCGTGGCCCGGCTCCTATGCGGCGCAGAAGGTGCTGCCGGTGCAGATCCACGGGGAGATCATTCAGATCGGCGCAGTGCGCCTGCTCGAGACCGGCAAGATCGCCGATGAATTTCAGGTGTTGGTGCGCCCCAAATACTATAAAAAGCTCAACAGCCGCGTCTCCAAGCTCACAGGACTGCGCGACGCCCGCCTGCGCGAGGAGGGTCTTTCCTTCCCCGAGGCGCTCGAGCGCTTCCGTGACTGGATCGGCGGCCCCTGCATCTTCCTGACGTGGGGCTTTGACGACATCACGGTGCTGGAGGACAATATCCTGCTGCACGACGGCGAGCCGGACTGGATCACGCAGTGGTACAATGCGCAGATGATCTTCAATGCGCAGACCGGCTGCGGCAACACTCAGAAGGCCCTCTCGACCGCCATGGAGCTGCTCGGCATCGAGCCGTCGCGCCCGGCGCACGACGCGCTCGGTGATGCCTACCACACAGCCATCATCTGCAGCCGTCTGGACCTGCCGCGCGGCATTGCAGAATATAAGCAGGCCCTGCAGAGCCATGCGGACGGCTTCCACGGCGATCCGCCCGCAGGCTGCATCAGCCGTTCTGTCTTCCATGGCTACGTGACCCGTGAGGCCGCCATAGGAGCCATGACAAGCCGCGAGAACCACTGTCCGAAATGCGGCAAGAGCATGCGCAACGGCCGCTGGATCTCGCAGCAGGGCCACCGCTATATGACGATGGCAGAATGTGCGGAGCACGGGCGCTACCTGATCCGCATCCGCGTCAGCGATGAGCCCGGCGGCACACAGCGCGCCAGCCGCCTTGTCTATGAGGGCGACAGCGAGGCCGCGCAGAAATATGACACGCTGGCAGCGCGTCCGTCCGCCGCACGCCGCCGCAGGCGCAGACGCTCCGCCCGCCGCTCCTCTGCCGAAAGCGGAAAGCAGGAAACGAAATAACAAATGATCCTGCAGTCATTCGCTGCAGGACCATTGTGTTTTAAGGAGGAAAAGAACATGCTCAAGCAGCTGCCCGGCCTGCTGCTGCCGTGGTTTGCGGAACACCGCCGCGACCTGCCATGGCGGCGCGACCGTGAGCCGTATCACGTCTGGCTCTCGGAGATCATGCTGCAGCAGACGCGCGTCGAAGCCGTCCGCGGCTATTATCTCCGCTTTCTCGAGCGTCTGCCGGATATCGCTGCGCTGGCAAGCGCGCCCGAGGACGTGCTGCTGAAGCTCTGGGAGGGCCTCGGCTACTATTCCCGTGTGCGCAACCTGCAGAAGGCGGCGCAGTGCGTCATGGAGCAGCACGGCGGCGAGTTCCCGCAGGAGCTTTCCGCCATCCGCGCCCTGCCCGGTATCGGCGACTATACCGCCGGGGCCATCGCCTCCATCTGTTTTGAGGCGCCCACTGCAGCAGTAGATGGTAATGTCCTGCGCGTGATCCTGCGGCTGACGGTCTGCGCCGACTCCCCGGCCGATGTGCGCGTGCGGCGGCGCATCGGCGAAGAACTGAGCGCAGTTTACCCCGCGGGGCACTGCGGCGATTTCACGCAGGCACTCATGGAGCTGGGCGCGACCGTCTGCCTGCCGAACGGCGCACCGCAGTGCGGCTCCTGCCCGCTGCGTGCGCTCTGCGAAGCCCACGCGCAGGGGACGGAGCTGCAGTTCCCAACAAAGCCGCCAAAAAAGCCCCGCCGCATCGAGCAGCGCACCGTCTTCGTGCTGCAGTGCGGCGACCGGCTCGCCGTCTGCAAACGTCCGTCCCGCGGCCTGCTGGCAGGGCTGTGGCAGCTACCGGACGTGCCCGGCAAGCTGGAAACGGCGGAGGCACTCCGGCAGGCGGAGCAGTGGGGCGTGCATCCGACCGGTATCCTGAAAACGGCCGAACGGACGCACATCTTCACGCATGTACAGTGGGACCTACGCGGCGTCTGGCTGACGTGTGCGGCGGAAGCGCCGCAGTTCACCTGGGCGGATGAGAACGCGCTGCAGCACGAGATCGGCCTACCGACGGCTTATCGGCAATTTTTGGACTTGCATGCGGAATAAAAAGCGTGTATACTGAAGCTACCAACAAAACGGAGGTCATTGACATGGAAGACAAGCGCGCACAGTACGGCGAAGACGAGATCATCACGCTGGAATTTGACGACGGCGTTACGTTCGACTGCGGCATGATGGGCACGTTCGAGCTCGACGGCAAGGAATATATCGCACTGGAGGCCCTGGACGATTCCGACGACGTCTATCTCTACGGCTATCAGCGCAACGGCACCGATTTCGATCTGCTCGACATCCCCGAGGAAGAATTCGACCGCGTCGCGGCAGAATTCGACCGTCTGATGGACGAGCCGATCTGAGAATCCAAATCAACATGCGGCCGGAGCTATTCTCTCAAGAGAGGCTTAGTAAGGAAGAAGGTAGTACAAAATTTGTGCTGCCTTCTTTTTGTATGATCCGATGCTCATTGTGCCTATGGACAAAAAAGTGATATTCCGGGCCTTGCCCGGAGTGATATTTTCCTTTTCGGAACGTGATATAAAAGCCGCACGGCTTTTGTGATATTCTATTCGCCGCTCAAACTGCCGCAGGCAATATCACGATGCAAAGCATCATTTCACTGTCCGAAGGACAATATCACTCGCCGTCAGGCGAATATAACGGAGGCGCACATCCCTACGGAGTGCGCCTCCCCGGCCGCTGCATTTTTATTCCCGGTTATTCCCGGACCGGCTCCGCCGAGATCGCAGAAATTTCATAAGCCGTCCGCCGCTCGGCCGTGGTGCCGAGCATTTTGATATACTCCCGGCTCTGCAGCCGCCCGGTCAGCGCCAACTGCGTGCCGACCGGCAGCTCCGCCGCCTCCTGCGCCGTGCGGCCCCAAAGGATGCAGGGCAGATAGTCCGCACGGCGATAGGGCCGGTTCACCGCGAGCATCACGTCGCAGATCTCCCGCCCGAGCGGTGTGCGGCGATAGACCGGCGCGCGGCAGATGGTCCCGAGCAGCTCGGCGCGGTTGTCGTGCGCCGCGCTGCAGAGCGTCATCGTCTCGGCCAGCACGGAGATCACGAGCCGCCGCCCCTCCGGCTCGCGGTTGTTATAGGAGCGGATCTGCCCCGTCACACACAGCGTATCCCCGCCTGCCGCGGGCGTCTGCTCCAGAAGCTCCAGCGGCGCGAGCACCGGCAGCGTGTCCGTCGTGCCGGACAGGCGCTCGACCTCGAGCGGGAAAGCATAAAACCGGCGGCCGTGGTTTTCATGGGAATAGCGCGGAGCACCGGCGAGATTTCCGGTCAGGATGATCTGATTGACGATATGTTCCATTCTCCCACCTCGTTGTATTCTTATGGGAGAGTATATTCCCCTGCCGGAGCCATTATGAAATGGAATATGGTTATCAAAACGGCCTGCCGCGATCGCGGCAGGCCAAGGTGTTTTTTCATTTTCTTTTGCGGCGCTTGCCCGTCATGGACTCGACCGCAAGACGGAATACCCGCGTGTGCGCCACGGACGCACGGTCAAAGGCAAAGTCCGGGCGGCCGTAGTGCGCCATCAGGCACTGCAGCGCAGCCTCGCGCTCCGCCTCCGGGACCGGCTCGAGCCTCCCCCGGCCGATGACGCTCTCATAGGCCATGGTGCACATGCCCTTCGCTTCATCGGTGCAGAGCATGTGGCCGCAGTCCATTTCGAACGTCGCGCGCGGGTCCCGCTCCATGCGGTCATATTTCGTTCCGGTCATCGCGCCGTGGAACAGCAGATACAGCGTACCGTCCCGCTCCTCCATACCGAAATTCAGCGGCACGACATAGGGATAGCCGCTTTCGTCATTCAGGGCAAGGCGGCAGACGTCACAGAGCGCCATGACGTCCAGCAGCTCCTGCCGGTCCGTGATCTCCCGGTCTGTTCTTCGCATTCTCGTCCCTCCTCAGGAATTCAGCAGCGGCCGCAGCACGGCGCGCTCGTCGAAGCGCGTGTCCTTTGAGTTGACCAGGAACACGAGCTCTGTCAGATTTTCCGCGCCGCCATAGGCCTGCGCGAATTTTTCGATCTTCGAGCCGTCCACATCGCGGATATACAGGCGGCCTGTGCAGACATCGGCCGGGAAGGCCGTGTCGTCCGTCTCAAACGAGATCATGAGATTGCTCCCGGAGAAGAACGTCGTCAGCTCCTGCGCCGCGTCCTGCGTCAGCTCCACGCCGGACTTTTCGGAATGATAGGAGATGCTGTTGCTCGCCGGGAAACGGAAGTCCGAGAACACGACCTCGCGGAAGCCGCGGCTCGAAAGCTCACGCGCGATCTGCTTGAGGTAGATCATCACGGTCTCGCTCGCGGGGTCGAGCCAGTAGCAGCCGTTGGAGTCCATCCACAGCGCGCCGCTCGAAAGCGGCAGGGCCGCGGCAGGATTGGCCAGCGCAAACGCCGTGTCGCAGAAGGCCGGGACCTCCGCAATGAGGTAATAGCCGTGCTGGCTGAGCCAGTCGATGAGGGAATCCACGGCCGCTGTATCGACGTCCGCCAGCTCCGCGCCGTCGATGGAGCTGGAATAGTAAAAATTGCCAAACGTGCTCTTGAGCTGCAGCAGAACGGCACAGGCCCCCTGCTGCTCGAGCGCCGCGCGCACGGCCTTGGGGTCGCGCAGCATCTGCGTCGTGACATATACGCCGCCGAGGTCGGCGATCCGGTCCGAGCCGGGCTGCGCCTCGTCATAGACAATCTGCGCGTCCGAGACCTCCGGCAGCGCCGCCGTCGCGCCCGTGCCGTCCGGATCCTGCGCGTTTTTCTTCAGGGAGAGGTGCGCGCCGTCGCGGTCATAGGTGACATAAGGCTCAAGGTACAGCAGCAGCGCCGCGCCGATGACGATGGCCGCCGCCAGCACGATGCCGAGCACGCGCAGGAGCTTGCGCAGCATCAGGCGCCTGCGATAGGAAAGGCGGGGCATCTCAGCGCGCCCCCAGGCGCGCCGTCAGGCCGCACCATTCACCCTCGTGCGCCGCATGGACGATCTCCAGCCCGGCCGCCGCGAGCGCCGCGCGCACGTCGTCCTCCCGCGTCGTGAGGATGCCGCTGCAGACGAACGCCGCATCCGGCCGCATGAGCTTCGGCACAACGGGCGCAAGACGGATGATGACATCCGCCACGATGTTGGCGCACACGATGTCAAAGCCGTCTCCCGCCAGCGCCTGCAGAAAATCCGCATCCTCGACGACGTCGCCCGTCCGAGCCGTGAAGCGGTCCGGGCCAAAGCCGTTCTGCGCCGCATTCGCCGCGGCGATATGCTCCGCGCTCGGGTCGATGTCGACGCCGACGGCGCTGGCCGCGCCGAGCCGCAGGGCGCTGACGGAAAGGATGCCGCTGCCGCTGCCGAGGTCTGCCACGCGCTCTCCGCCGTGGAGGAGCGACTCGAGCGCGCGCATGCAAAGCTGCGTCGAGGCATGCTCGCCCGTGCCGAACGTCAGGCCGAGATCGAGGATCACGGGCAGACGGCCCTGCAGGTCGTCGACCGTCATCCACTGCGGAACGACGAGCAGGCGCTCACCCACCGGCAGGGGGCGGTAGTTCTGTTTCCAGGAATTGGCCCAGTCCTCGTCCGGGATGCGGTCGAGCGCCAGCGTCAGCGGGCCGAATTCACAGGCCGGATAGCGGCCGGGCAGCTCCGCGAGCAGGGCGCGCAGCTCTGCAAGCTGAGCCTCCGCAGTCTCCTCAGACAGGTACAGGCGCACCTGCGACAGGTCGCGCATCCGCGCGGCAAGCTTTTCATCCACATAATCCCAATAGGCGCGCGCGCCGTCGAGGAACTGGCGGAACTGTTCGCTGTCATCGATGACGAAGCTGTCAAACCCGGCCTCCGTCAGCTCGGCGCACAGAAGATCGATGCCGCCGGACGCCGTTCGGATGGTCACTTCAAGCCACTGTTCCATGTTCATCCCTCCATAAATACAAATTACTTCTCCCTATTCTACAGGATTCCGCCCGGAATAACAAGCGAAATCTTTTTGCGGCTCTTTCATTTCCGGGAAAAACGTGTATAATAAAGGCAAACATGCTGAAAAAGGATGAATACCCATGATCGAAACGATCGAGCTGGCCGCAGGCGTTACCCTGCTGGCCGTGCAGACCGAGAAATTCAAGTCCGGCTGCTTTAGCTTCAACCTGATGCGCCCGCACACGAAGGCCGCCGCCCCGCTCGATGCCCTGCTGCCGAGCGTGCTGCTGCGCGGCTCGGAGCGCTGGCCGGATATGCGCGCCATCTCGATGCGCCTTGACGAGCTGTACGGCGCAACGCTCGGCACGCTCGTCCGCCTGCGCGGCGAAACGAAGCTGACCGGCTTTTACGCTGATTTTATTGAAGAGGCCTTCCTCCCGGCGGGCGAGGCCGTCTTTGCCCCGATGGTGGATTTTTTCCGCGATATTCTGTTCCATCCCGCGCTGGAAAACGGCCTGCTGAACGCCCGCTATGTCGAAAGCGAAAAGCAGAACCTGATCCACGCCATCGAGTCCGCGCAGAATGACAAGCGCGTCTACGCCGCCATGCGCATGCGCCGGATCATGTGCGAGGGCGAAGCCGCCAGCATCCCCCGCCTCGGCTATGCCGGGGACGTCGCCGCGATCACGCCGGAGGCCCTGACGGCGCACTGGCGCACGGTGCTGCGCACCGCTCCCATCATGCTGTTCTACGCAGGCCGCCGCACGCCGCAGGAGGCCGCCGCCCTGTTCCGTCCGCTGTTTGACGGACTGGAGCGTGACCCCGTCTCTCCCCCGCCGACGGTCGTGCGCCGAAGCGCGGAGACCGTGCGCGAGGTTACGGAGTCCATGGATGTCACGCAGGGCAAGCTCGTCATCGGTATGCGCACCGGCATCACTGCCTCCGACCCGGACTATCCCGCCCTCGTGCTGCTCAACTCCGTCTACGGCAGCGGCGTGACGAGCAAGCTGTTCGTGAATGTCCGCGAAAAGCGCTCACTGTGCTACTATGCCTCATCCGCCGTTGAGAAGTTCAAGGGTCTGATGATCGTGTCGTCCGGTATCTCGTTTGATCAGTATGAAACGGCACGCGACGCCATTCTGGCCGAGCTGGACGCCTGCCGCCGCGGCGAGATCACACCGGAGGAGCTGGAATCCGCCCGCCGCTCGCTGATCTCCGCCGTCCGCGCCGGGCTGGACACGCCCGCCGCGCTCGACGACTGGTATATCGGCATGTCCATCGAGCCGTGCGACGACCCCGAGACCATGCTGCAGAAGCTCCCCGCCCTGACGGTCGGGGATGTCGTGCGCGCAGCCCGGCGCATCACCACGGACACGATCTATTTCCTGAAGGGAGACGAAGCATGACACTGCATGAATTCCCGCGCCTCGGCGAGCGCTATTGGGAGCAGCGGCTTGAAAACGGCCTGCTTCTCCGCGTCGTCCCGAAGCCCGGCTTTGCCCGCAGCTACGCCTTCCTCGGCGTGGACTACGGCTCCGTCGACACGTCCTTCACGCGCGGCGGCATCCCCTGCCGCACGCCGGATGGCGTGGCGCACTATCTGGAGCACAAGATGTTCGATCTGCCGGAGGACAACGCGATGAACCTCTTCGCGGCCCACGGCGGCTATCCGAACGCCTTCACCGGCTATGCCATGACGGCCTATTATTTCGACTGCACCGAGCAGTTCGCCGAAAATCTCCGTATTCTGCTGCGCATGGTGCTCACGCCGTGGTTCCCGGCGGAGAGCGTGGAAAAGGAGCGCGGCATCATCGCGCAGGAGATCCGCATGTATGAGGACAGCGCCGACTCCCGCGCCTATGAGGACCTGTTCGGCGCGATGTTCGCGCATCACCCCATCCGCGTTCCGATCGCCGGAACGGTCGAATCCATCGGTGAGATCACCCCGCAGGTCCTGCAGGACTGCCATGCGGCATTCTACGCGCCCGCAAATCTCATGCTCTGCGTGACGGGCGATGTCGACCCCGCGCTGGTGGAGGAGATCGCCCGTGCGGAGTCCGCAAACGCCCATGCAGAGCCGGTCCCCGTGCGGGACTACGGCCCGGCCGAGGCCATGACCTGCCCGACAAAGCGCACGGTCCGGCATATGGAGATCGCCATGCCGACGTTCTGCCTCGGCTTCAAATGTGAGCCGCCCGCCCGCGGTCTGGAGTCCATGCGCCGCGAGATCATCGGCGATCTGGCTGCCGAAATTCTCGTGGGCGAATCCTCGGCGCTCTACACGCACCTGTATGACGAGGGCCTCATCAATTCGGACTTTTCCGCCGGATATGAGAGCGTGCGCGATGCCTGCCTGTTCAGCGCGGGCGGCGACAGCCGCGACCCGGACGCCGTGCTCCGCGCCATTCTGGACGAGGCGCAGCGCCTGTCCCGCGAGGGCTTTGACCGCGCGCTGTTTGACCGGCTCATCCGTTCGTCGCTCGGCCGCCGCACCCGCGACCTTGACAGCTTTGAAAGTGTGTGCTACCGTATGTGTGCCTACCACTTCGACGGCGTGGACTATTTCTCCTTTCCGGAGGCCTATGCCTCCGTCACGCCCGAGGACGTGCTGCAATTCATCCGGCAGGTCATCCGCCCGGAGCGCGCCGCGCTCAGTATCATTCTTCCCAATGAAAGTGAGGAATCCGCATGAACATCTTTCTGACCAGCCCCATCAGCTTTCCCGGGCTCGGCATTGAGGGCATTGATCCGCCCGACGGCTTCTGCATCCCGGGAACAAACTTCGAGATCAAATTCTACGGCGTCATCATCGCCATCGGCGTGCTGCTCGCCGTGACGTACTGTCTGCGCCGGGCCAAGCAGTTCGGCGTCACGCAGGACGACATTCTCAATCTCGTGCTCATCTGCCTGCCGTCCGCCATCGTCGGTGCGCGCCTGTACTATGTCATCTTCGAGTGGGACCAGTTCTTCGGCCCCGGCATCCCGTGGTACCGCTTCCTCGACATCCGCAGCGGCGGCCTTGCCATCTACGGCGGCGTCATCGGCGCAGTGCTCGGCATGCTGATCTATACCCGTGTTCGGAAGCTCAAAATTTTTCCCTTCCTCGACCTGACCGGCATCGGTCTGCTGCTCGGGCAGGCCATCGGCCGCTGGGGCAACTTCTTCAACCGTGAGGCCCACGGCGGCATGACGACCTGCTTCCTTCGCATGGGCCTGGTTGAGAACGGTGCGCTGCAGTATTTCCACCCGACGTTCCTCTATGAGTCCGTCTGGAACCTGACCGGCTTTGTCGTGCTGCACTTCCTGTCAAAGAAGCGCAAATTCGACGGTCAGATGTTCCTTGCATATCTCGCATGGTACGGCGCAGGGCGCATGGTCATCGAGGGTCTGCGCACCGACAGCCTGTGGCTCGGTCCGGTCCGTGTCAGCCAGCTGCTTGCAGCCGTGACTATGCTGCTGTCGCTCGGCATCCTGCTGTATCAGGCCATCTTTGTCAGACACGATCCCGCGAAGATGCAGGTCAACCGCGTGGCAGCCGCCGAAGCCGCCGCTGCCAAGGCCGCAGAGGCGCAGCCGGAGGAGACCGCCGAACCGGAAGATGCAGCATCTGAGCCGGAGGACGAAGTATCTGAGGAAACCGAATCATCCGAAGAAGCAAAGGAGTGAGCTTTTATGAAGGAAACCATGGAAACCCTGAAGTGCAAGGCCGTCCACGTTGCGGCCGGCGCAGCCCAGACCGCGCGTCTCGTCGCGCTGATCTCCAAGAAGAAGTTCGCCATTCTGGCGGAGCAGGACAAGATCCGCCGCTGCTACACGCAGCTTGGTAAGGTCTACTACAAGGACTACGTCACGGATGAAGAGCCGGATGACGCCGAGTACGACCCGCTGTGTGAGCGCATCTCCCAGTCGTTCCGCCGCATCAACCGCCTGCGTCAGGAGCTGGAAGCCGCGAAGACCAAGCTTGCCGGCGAGCAGCCTGAGGACGAAGCCGAACCCGAGGCCAAGCCTGAGACGGAGCCGGAATCCGAGGCCACTGCGGAAGAAGAGGACTTTGCGGACAACGAAACTCCCGAGGCCCCGGAAGAGAACTCCTGAAGCAACCGCCGGACTGTCGAAAATACCGCCCGGCCGAAAGTTTCGGAGAGAAGGTTCGAAGGAGCTTATTTTGACAAGCTGCACATGAATGTTCCCCCTCCGGCATAGATATGTCCCGGAGGGGGAATTTTCTATGCGCTTGACCGAGCTTGCCCTGCGGCGGGCGGGTGCCGCCGATCTGGAGGAATTCCAGCGGCGCGAGGGCCTGTATCCGTCCGGGCAGGAGGATATTCTGACCATGCAGCGGCTCACGCCGCTGCTGCTGGGCTATGAACGCTATATGGTCAAGCCCGGCGACACCTATTACCGCATCGCCACGGCGCGCGGCACATCCGTCCGCGCCATGCTGACGGCCAATCCGAACCAGAACCCAAATCTGCTCATCCCGGGGCAATATCTGAACGTGCCCTGCGGCTTCCCCGTCGTGCCGGCGGACGTCCCGTTCTCGTCGGAGCTGCTGCAGATCTGCGTGCAGGGACTTCTCGTGCGCTATCCGTTCCTGTCACAGAAATGCATTGCCCGGACGGCGTGGGGCAGGCCCGTCACAGCCCTGCGCATCGGGCAGGGGCCGCGCTGCGCGCTCTATAACGCCAGCCACCACGCGAATGAGTGGATCACGACGCCGGTCCTGCTGCTGTTTCTGGAGCAATACGCCTATGCCGTGGCGACGGAGGGGCGCATCCTCGGCATGGATGCCCAGCAGCTCTGGCGGCGCACAACGCTGTGGCTCGTGCCAATGGTGAACCCGGACGGCGTCGACCTCGTCACGGGGGCCATCCGGCCGGGCAGCCAACAGTATCAGGCAGCGCAGCGCATCGCGGCAGGCTTCCCGGAAATTCCGTTCCCGGACGGCTGGAAGGCGAATCTGACGGGGACGGACCTCAATCTGAACTACCCCGCAGGCTGGGAGCAGGCGCGCACAAACAAATTCGCGCTCGGCTTCACAGGCCCGGCCCCTCGGGACTATGTCGGGGCCTCGCCGCTCGACCAGCCGGAGACGGCGGCCATGGCAGCGCTGACCCGCGCCGTGCAGCCGGATGTCACGCTGTCCTATCACACACAGGGAGAAGAGATCTACTGGCGCTTTCAGGACTATGCGCCGCCCGGTGCACAGGAGCTCGGCGAGCGGCTGGCGCGGGTCAGCGGCTACCGGCTGGAGGACACGCCGTTCGCCTCGGGCTTTGCGGGCTATAAGGACTGGTTCCTGCAGGACTTCCGCCGCCCCGGCTATACGATCGAGGCCGGTCTCGGCACGAATCCGCTGCCGCTTTCCCAGTTCGACGAAATTTATCGCCGCAACATCGGCATCCTCGTCCATGCGCTGCCGTAACAGCACTGCCTGACTTCGGTCAGGCATTCCAGCTTGTCAAAAAAAGTCCCTTTTGGCTTTTTTTGACAAGCTGCTTTCAGAATTGCAAAATAAAATTCTGTAGTATGATTTTGCAATTCTGCCGCTGCGGCGGGCCATTGAACGCGAAAGGAAACCCTGACGGTTTCCTTTCACACGATCCTTCCCTCCGAGAC